>Ga0081527_100256_pt1 | contig 38087 bp, 41 predicted proteins | sample HotLakmasection5_FD_70992 | JGI IMG/M metagenome (GOLD analysis project Ga0081527, IMG submission 70992) | Hypersaline microbial mat communities from Hot Lake, Washington, USA - Section #5 (SPADES assembly) (version 2) | ecosystem: Environmental > Aquatic > Non-marine Saline and Alkaline >... | reverse complement strand
ACCCCAAAGCGGGCAATCTCGACGAAGCTCTCCGCCCCCGCCAGCACCGCCAACAGGCACAGCAGCAGCACCTCATCCAGCGGATAGAGCACCTTGCCCCGCTGCCGTGGGTCCGGCAGAGACTCAAAATGCTCAAGAAAAACAACGGATTCGCCCAGAGCGCCCGTCCTGTCCATCGTACCCTCCTTCGCCAACGCGCAGGCTGCCGATGGATTCAGAACTTCACCCCAATGTCACCCACTCTTTCGCCCGATTGCCCTGGGGGCGCGATTGACAGGCGTTGCATCGCCGCTAGGCTTTGCTCCACCGCAGCCCTTTCGCGAGCCTCCGCCCCATGACCGACCGCCTCGTCATCGCGCTGGCCCAGCTCAACCCGACCATGGGCGACCTCCAGGGCAACGCCGACCTGCTGCGCGCCGCCCGCCGCGAGGCCGCCGCCCAGGGCGCCGATCTCGTCGTCGGGACCGAGCTCGGCATCACCGGCTATCCGCCCGAGGACCTGGTGCTCAAGCCGTTCTTCATCGACCACGCCGAGGACGCGGTGCGGTCGCTGGCGGCGGACACCGCCGACGGCGGCCCGGCGCTGCTGGTCGGGTCGCCGTGGCGCGAGCACGGCCGCGTCTACAACGCCGCGCTGCTGCTGGACGAGGGCGAGGTCGCCGCGGTCCGGTTCAAGTACGACCTGCCCAACTACGGCGTGTTCGACGAGAAGCGGGTGTTCGCCGCCGGGCCGATGCCGGGGCCGATGACCTGCCGCGGCGTGCGCCTGGGCGTCATGGTCTGCGAGGACATGTGGTCGCCCGACGTGACCGAGTGCCTGGAGGAGTCCGGTGCGGAGATCCTGATCGTGCCCAACGGCAGCCCGTTCACGGCGGGCAAGCCGGACGTGCGCATCAATCTGGCCGTCGCCCGCGTCACCGAGAGCGGACTGCCCCTCATCTATGTCAATCAGGTGGGCGGCCAGGACGAGCTGGTCTTCGACGGCCAGTCGTTCGTGATCGGCGCCGACCGGGCGCTCAGGGCGCAGGGCCCCAGTTTCAGGCCGGCGGTGGTGCTGACCGAGTGGACGCGCCACGGCAGCGGCCGCTGGAATTGCGCCGAGTGCGCGCGCGAGCCGGCGCCGGACGGCGTCGAGGCGCTGTACCGCGCCATGATGCTGGGCCTGCACGACTACGTGGAGAAGAACCGCTTCCCCGGCGTCATCATCGGCCTGTCCGGCGGCATCGACAGCGCGCTGACCGCGGCGGTGGCGGTCGACGCGCTGGGGGCCGAGCGGGTGCGCTGCGTCATGATGCCGTCGCCCTACACCAGCCGGCACAGTCTGGAGGACGCCAAGCAGGCGGCCGAACTGCTCGGCGTGCGCTACGACATCATTCCGATCGAGCCGGCCATGCAGGCGTTCGACGCCATGCTGGCCCCGCAGTTCGAAGGCCGCCCCGCCGACACCACCGAGGAGAACATCCAGGCGCGCGCCCGCGGGATCACCCTGATGGCGCTGTCCAACAAGTTCGGCCACATGCTGCTGTCGACCGGCAACAAGTCGGAAATGTCGGTCGGCTATTCCACGCTGTACGGGGACATGGCCGGCGGCTTCTCGGTCCTGAAGGACGTCTACAAGACCACGGCATTCTCGCTGGCGCGCTGGCGCAACCAGGTGCTCCCCCCCGGCGCCCGGGGGCCGCACGGCCGGGTCATGCCGGAGCGCATCATCACCAAGGCGCCGTCGGCGGAGCTCAAGCCCGACCAGACCGACCAGGAAAGCCTGCCGCCCTACGCCGCCCTGGACGACATCCTGGAATGCCTGATCGAGCACGAGTTGGGCGTCGGTGAGATCGTCGAGCGCGGCCACGACCGCGATACGGTCAACCGCGTCTGGCGCATGCTGGACCGCGCCGAGTACAAGCGCCGCCAGGCGCCGCCGGGAATCAAGCTGACCAGCCGCTCGTTCGGCCGCGACCGGCGCTATCCGATCACCAACGCGTTCGTGAACCTGCTGTAGCCGGCCCGAGACCTATCCGGCTCTGCGCGCCGCGGGGATGTCCTCGGGCGCGCAGGGGGCGGTCAGGCGCTCGCGGGGCAGGCGGACGGTGACGGTGGTGCCTTCGCCGGGCGTGCTGGCGATGTCCACGGTGCCGCCGTGCGCCCTGACCAGCGCCTCGGTCAGCGGCAGGCCCAGCCCGATGCCGCCCTGGGCGCGGGTCAGCGTATTGGCCACCTGCCGGAACGGGCGGCGCGCGATCGCGATCTGCTCGGCGGTCATGCCGATGCCGGTGTCGATCACCCGGATCGACAGGCCGCTGTCGTCGAAGGCCGCGGCGATCGTGACCGAGCCGCCCTCGGGCGTGAACTTGACCGCGTTGGTGACCAGATGGCGCAGCACCTGCTTCATGCCGGACGCATCGGCCCACAGGACCGGCGACGGCTGCGGCATCACCACGCTCGTCTTCAGGCGCTTCTTGTCGCTGCGCTCCTCCAGCATGTGCAGGATCGTGGCCGTGAGCCGGCGCAGGTCGACCTTCTCCTCGTTCAGGCCCAGGTCGCCGGTCTCCAGCCGGGCCAGATCGATGATGTCGTTGACGACCTCCAGCAGCGACTGGCCGCTGTCGTAGATGTGGCGGGCGTATTCGGCATAGGGCGACGGCCCCAGCATCTCCGTCATGATGGCTTCGGAAAAGCCGATGATGGCGTTGAGCGGGGTGCGGAGCTCGTGGCTCATCGCCGCCAGGAAGTCGCTCTTGGCCTGGTTGGCGTGCTCGGCCTGGCGCTTGGCCTGGAGCAGCGCCTGTTCGGCCTCCTTGCGGCGGGTGACGTCGTTGATCACGACCAGGCGGCAGCCGTCGTCGAAGCGCTGCTCTCGGATCTCGATCCAGCCGATGCCGTCGCGGTAGACCTCCAGCGGCCTGTCCGGGCTGCGGTGCCAGGCCATCCGGCGGCGCATCCAGGCGGCACCGTCGGTCGGCCAGCCCTCGACGTGGCCCTTGCCGTCCAGCTCGCGCAGGATGTCCTCGTAATGCACGCCGGCGCGGATCGGCACGCCGATCTTGTTGTAGAAGCTCTCGTAATGGCCGTTCCAGATGAGCAGGCGGTCGTCGGCGTCGAACAGCGCGATCCCTTCCGAGATGCGTTCGATCGCCAGCAGCAGGCGCGCCTGCGCCTGTTCGAAGCGGGCGCTGGCCTCGGCCTCGCGGCTGGCATCGGCCAGCGTCCCGCAATAGCCGAGGAACCGGCCGTGACTCGACACCGGAGTGCCGCACAGGCGGATCGCCAGGGGATAGACCAGGTCCGGCGGGTGGCGCAGGACGATGTCGGTGAACGGCATGCGCTCGGCGACCGCCATGTGGAAGATGCGGGCATCCTCCGCGGAGGCATGGTGGTCGACGAGCCGGTCCAGGCGCTGGCGATCGAGCGCACCGAACGCGGCGCTGACGGTAACGACGGCCAGGTCGGAATCGGTGCGCCACGTCCCGGCTGGAGCCATCAGCGCCGCCCCCGCCAGCCGGGCCTCCAGGGTGGCGACGCGGTCCTCCAGCATCCGCCGCCGGGCCCGCTCCGTGTCGAGCTGGGCGCGCGGGTCCCCGTCGGGCGCACCGGCGTCATTGGCGTCGAGCAGCGGGCGCAGGCTGTCCATGGCACTCTCCGCGGCACCGCGCCGGACACGCCGCCGATTGGCGGCGGGTAGGCGGCACGACCGTTCGCTGGGCAGTCTGGGGCACACCGGTTAAACGCCGGTTTATGCGGGGCATTCTCGACCAAACCCGGACATCGCCGGTGACGCCGGTCTGGCCAGCGGCGCGGCGGCCGGGTAGTGTGACGGCGGGGCGACAGCGCCCGTTCTCCGAGACCAACCACCGGTGCCCGCCATGCCGCTCGACACGCGCGACAAGCCGCTGACCTTCGACAAGTCGAAACTGCCCAGCCGCCACGTCACGGTCGGCCCCGACCGCGCGCCGCATCGCTCCTACTACTACGCCATGGGCCTGAGCGAGGAGGAGATCGCCCGGCCGTTCGTCGGCGTGGCGACCTGCTGGAACGAGGCCGCGCCGTGCAACATCGCGCTCTCCCGGCAGGCCCAGGCGGTCAAGCTCGGCGTCAAGGCGAACGGCGGCACTCCGCGCGAGTTCACCACGATCACCGTGACCGACGGCATTGCCATGGGCCATGCCGGCATGAAGTCGTCGCTGGTGTCGCGCGAGGTGATCGCCGACTCGGTCGAGCTGACCATGCGCGGCCACTGCTACGACGCGATCGTCGGCCTGGCCGGGTGCGACAAGTCGCTGCCGGGCATGATGATGGCCATGGTCCGGCTCGATGTCCCTGCCGTGTTCATGTACGGCGGCTCGATCCTGCCCGGCCGGTTCCAGGGCCGCGACGTGACCGTGCAGGACGTGTTCGAGGCGGTCGGCGCCCACGGCGCCGGGCGGATGAGCGACGCCGACTTGCACAAGCTGGAATGCGTGGCCTGCCCGTCGGCGGGGTCGTGCGGCGGCCAGTTCACGGCCAACACCATGGCCTGCGTCTCGGAGGCGATGGGGCTGGCGCTGCCCGGCTCGGCCGGCGCGCCCGCGCCCTACGAGTCACGCGACCAGTATGCGCAGGCCTCCGGCGACACGGTGATGGAGCTGCTGGCCAAGGGCATCCGGCCGCGTCAGATCGTCACGCGCCGGTCCTTGGAGAATGCGGCGCGCGTGGTCGCGGCCTCGGGCGGGTCGACCAACGCCGCGCTGCACCTGCCGGCGATCGCCCACGAGGCGGGCATCGCGTTCGACCTGCACGACGTGACGGCGATCTTCCGCTCGACGCCGTACATCGCCGACCTGAAGCCGGCCGGCCGCTATGTCGCCAAGGACATGTTCGAGATCGGCGGGGTGCCTGTGCTGATGAAGGCGCTGCTCGACGGCGGCTTCCTGCACGGCGACTGCCTGACCGTGACCGGGCGCACGATTGCGGAGAACCTGGCCGACGTGGCCTTCCCGACCGACCAGGACGTGGTCCGGCCGACCGCGGATCCGCTCAGCCCGTGGGGCGGCGTGGTCGGGCTGCGCGGCTCGCTGGCGCCGCAGGGGGCGATCGTCAAGGTCGCCGGCATGAAGACCCTGAAGTTCCGCGGCCCGGCGCGCTGCTTCGACTGCGAGGAGGAGGCCTTCGAGGCGGTCCAGCAGCGCCGCTATCAGCCGGGCGAGGTGCTGGTCATCCGCTACGAAGGCCCGCGCGGCGGCCCCGGCATGCGCGAGATGCTGTCCACCACCGCGGCGCTGTACGGCCAGGGGGTCGGCGATCAGATGGCGCTGATCACCGACGGCCGCTTCTCCGGCGCCACGCGGGGCTTCTGCATCGGCCATATCGGGCCGGAGGCGGCGGTGGGCGGCCCGATCGGCCTGCTGCGCGACGGCGACATGATCGCCATCGACGCCGAGGCCGGCACGCTGGACGTCGAGCTCTCCGAGGCCGAGCTGGCCGAGCGGCGCCTGACCTGGACCCCGCGCCGCACCGACTTCCAGTCCGGCGCCCTGTGGCGCTACGCCCAGACCGTCGGCGACGCGGAGAAGGGCGCGGTGACGCATCCGGGGGCGCAGGCGGAGACGCATGTGTATGCGGAGATTTGATCCCAATTCATGGGCTGACATGATCTGTTGATGCGCTTTGGGCGACCGCCATGACGGAACCGGAGAACCGCGTTCTTGAGTATCTGCGGCGGCTCGACCGGAAGGTCGACCGCATTATCGAGGATTTGCAGGACCTGAAGCATCGGATGACATCTTTGGAAGCTCAGGTTGCAGGCTTGAGAGTGGAAACGGGCAGTATCCGGTTGGACATGGCGCACATGTCGGCGAGGATCGATCGTGTCGAGCAGCGGCTGGACGGGATCGAACGGCGGCTGGAAATTGCCGATCCCGTCGTGTGATCCGAAGCGGCCGGACACGGCAAGGCGCCTGAACCGGCAAGCCTTGCCGCGCCTTCGCGCCGTCCGGTGACGCCGTCTACCCGTCCAGCCGGCGCCCGACCACGCCGGTCATCTCGTCGCGGATCGTGTCGTCGTCGAGGATGCTGAAGCGCGACACGAGCCGGTTCGGCCGCGGCGCGGTGACCTCCAGGGTCAGCGCGTAGCGGTCGGGGGAGACGGGGCGGGCCTGCCACTGGCCGCGCATCGGGTCTTCGGCGGGCACGCCGTCGGCCGCCGCGGTGACGAGCCGGCGCGTCGAGACGGCGGAAAACGAGCCGTCGGACCGGAACTCGACCCGCACGGTGATCGCGTGGCCGGCCACCTCGGAATGGGATTCCCAGGCGCCGACCAGATAGTCGCGCACCACGCTGTCGTCGATGAGCGGCGGGGCCACGCGCTGCGCCGTCGCCGGCATGGCCGGCCCGGCCGCCTGCACCGTTGCGGGCGACAGCGCCGCGACCTCGATGGTGCCTAACTCCTGTGCAGCGGCTGCCTGCGCAAGCGCCAGGGTCAGCAGCGCCGCAGTCGTGCTTTTCCAGAAAGTTCCCGTCATTCCCTGCATGGTCGTCTGAGCCCTTTTCCCGGAAGAGGTTTTGCGTGTTCGAATTTTTGTAACGTGTGCAAAGCCGGCCAAGAAAGCGGAAAACGCGCATGCGTCCGGCCCGGACGCGCATCACCGGGTAGTGCAAGGAACGGGCCGGGCCGGCGCCGCAAGCGGTGTCAGGCCGGGTGGGGCGGGGGTGAGTCCGGGCCGCGTTCGCGGTGGCGGGGCAGGGAATCGGTGGTATCGAACCAGGCGGGGCGGCTCGCGGTCCAGATGTGGTACTGCGGCGGCAGGGCGTCCGGGTGGTCCAGGCTGGCGACGGTCACGTCCACCTCGCCCGTTTCCGGGCGGTAGCGGAAGGTCAGCGGCGAGCCGCAGCGGGGACAGAACTGCCGTTCGGCAAACGTCGACGAGGCGTAGGTTGCCGGCTTGCCGCGGACGAACGCGAAGGCATCCGCCGGCACGGTGGCCCAGGCCATCACCGGCGCGCCGCCGGCCCGCTGGCACATGCGGCAGTGGCAGTAGGCGACGGACGTCGGTTCGGCCGCGATGCGATAGCGCACGGCGCCGCACAGGCAGCCGCCCTCGTGATCCCGGTCCATCGTGCGTCCCCTTCGTTGCCCGCATCCCCCGGGCCGCCTATTTTCCGGGCATGGCGACGACAGTCAACAACGGCGAGATAGAGCACGCGGCGGCGCCCGCCCGCACCCTCGAGGCCATGGCGCGCAAGTACGTCTGGTGGAAGGATCCCGCCGAGGCGCTGGCCGACCGCACCCATTTCCTGGCGCGAATCATGACCTGGGCGACCTGGGAGGACGCCGACTTCGTGCTCGACACCCTCGGCGCCGAGGCGTTCCGCGAGGCCCTGCGCCACGCCCCGCCGGGCATCTTCAACGGCCGGTCGTGGGCCTTCTGGCACCTGCGCCTGGGCCTGGGGGAACCGCCGCCGCTGCCGCAACGGCGGATCGGGTGACCGCGTTCGCGCCGCGCCTGGACGTGCTGCCTTCGGCCCAGCGCCGGCTGTGGCCGGAGCTTGCCGCCGTGCCGCCGACGTTCGTCCTGTACGGCGGCACCGGTTTGGCGCTGCAGCTCGGCCACCGCAGCTCGGTCGATTTCGGCTTCTTTTCCAGCGATCCTCTGGACGAGGCGGCGTTGCGCGCCGCGCTGCCCTGGCTGAACCGGGGGGACGTCGTCCAGCGCCAGCCCGACACGCTGTCCGTGGTGGCGCAGCGCGGCGATCCGATTGCCCTGTCGTTCTTCGGCGGCCTGACCCTGGGCCGGGTGCGGGAGCCGCGGCGGACCGAGGACGATGTCCTCTGGGTCGCCTCGCCGCTGGACCTGTTCGGCTGCAAGCTCGCGGTCCTGCTCAAACGCATCGAGGCCAAGGACTACCGCGACATCGCCGCACTGCTCGACGCCGGCTACCCGCTCCGCGCCGGGCTGGCCGCCGCCATGGCCCTGTACGGCCGGCAGTTCCCGCCGATGGAGGCGGCCAAGGCGCTGGCCTGGTTCGAGGGCGGAGACCTGGGCACGCTGACGGAGCGAGAGCGGAGAATCCTGGTTGACGCCGTGTCCGGGCTGGCCCGAATCCCGGCGGCTCTTCCAATCATCGACAAGCGGCTACACGTTGTGCAGCAGTGATGTCAGCAACTATTAAAATAACAAGGTCGTTAGTGTCAACAGGACAATTGTCGTTAGCTCAGTAGTCCGATACTTTGGTATCTACGACTTCCGCTTCTTGTAATGCAGATGCAACCCGTTTCTGCACGCAGCGCCATGCCAACGCTCTTTTCTCCGCCGCAGCATTTACCTCTTGAAGAATGCCTTCCTCTTTCAAGAAGTCATCGAACGTAGACCCAATGCTTGCCCGTCGGCTCATCGCGGACCCTCCAGCTCCACCACCACCGGCGTATGGTCGCTGGCCTTGGGCCGGCCGCGCGGGTCCTTGTCGATCCGGCAGGAGACCAGCCGGTCGGCGGCCTGGGGCGACAGCAGCAGGTGGTCGATGCGCAGGCCGCGGTCGCCGTCCCAGGCGCGGGCCTGATAGTCCCAGAAGCTGTAGTGGCCGGGCTCGGGGTGCAGGGCGCGGAAGGCGTCGGTCAGGCCCAGGTGGACCAGGGCGCGGTAGCGGCGCCGGGTGTCGAGCCGAAACAGGGCGTCGGTCTCCCACCCGGCCGGGTCGTACACGTCGTCCTCGGTGGGGATCACGTTGTAGTCGCCGCCGAGCACGAACGGCTGCTCGGTCTCCAGCAGTGCCGCCGCGTGCTCGCGCAGCCGGTCCATCCAGGCCAGCTTGTACGGGTACTTCTCGCTGTCCACCGGATTGCCGTTGGGGAGGTACAACGAAGCCACGCGCAGGTCGCCGACGGTCGCCTCGACATAGCGCGCCTGGGCGTCGCCGTCGTCGCCCGGCAGGCCCTCCAGCACGTCCTCGATCGGCCGCTTGGACAGGATGGCGACGCCGTTCCAGCTCTTCTGGCCGGACACCGCCATGTTGTAGCCCAGGTCGTCGAACGCCTCGCACGGGAACGCCGCCGCCTCGCACTTCAGTTCCTGCAGCAGCGCGATGTCCGGCTTCGCGGCGCCCAGCCACTCCACCACGTTGGGCAAACGCGCCTTGATCGAGTTGACGTTCCAGGTGGCTATCGTGGTCATGACGCGCGCCGCCCGGTCCGGCCCTGGATCAGACGGCGAACGACGAGCCGCAGCCGCAGGACGAGCTGGCGTTCGGGTTGCGGATCTGGAACGAGGCGCCGATCAGCTCCTCGACGTAGTCCACCTCCGCACCGTTCAGCAGGTCGAGCGACACGTCGTCGATCACCATCGTGACGCCGTCGCGCTCGAACGTCAGGTCGTCCTCGTTGACCGTGCCGTCGAACCCGAACCCGTACTGGAACCCGGAGCAGCCGCCGCCGGACACCGTGACGCGCAGCATCAGCCGCTCGTCGCCCTGCTGGCGACGCAGCTCGGCCACGCGCCGCGCCGCCTGGGCGCTGAGCGAGACAGTGCGGCTCTCCGCCGCAGCCAGGGTCGCCGTGTCGGTCGTGGCCGTGTCGGTCGTCGCCGTATCGGTCATGGGCCCGGTCTCCGCGTCCTCGGTCCGATTGCAATCCGCTCTCAATGTATTATGCCGCAGCGCCGCAGGGAAGAGGCGACGCATGCCGAACGGCGGAGGCGTCGAGGCCGCACCGCGGCGCCGGTTGCCGCGCGGCCGGGCCGCTGCTAGCGTCGCCGCCCATGCCGCACACGGCGCTCGCCCCCTACGCCGCCCGGCCCGAGGCCAGCCGCGGCCGCCTGCACCCGGAGCCGGAGAGCCCGACGCGCTCGCCGTTCCAGCGCGACCGCGACCGCATCATCCACTCCGGCGCGTTCCGCAAGCTGGAATACAAGACGCAGGTGTTCGTCTACCACGTCGGCGACTATTACCGCACCCGCCTGACCCACACCCTGGAGGTCGCCCAGATCGCCCGGTCGATCTGCCGCACCTTGGGGCTGAACGAGGACCTCGCCGAGGCGGTGGCGCTGGCGCACGACCTGGGCCACACCCCGTTCGGCCATGCCGGGGAGGACGCGCTCGCCGCGGCCATGGCCGATCACGGCGGCTTTCGGCACAACGACCAGACGCTGCGCGTGCTGACCCGGCTGGAGCGCCGCTACGCCGACTTCGACGGCCTGAACCTGACCTGGGAGACGCTGGAAGGCATCGCCAAGCACAACGGCCCGCTGCTCGCCCCGGACGGCAGCGGCGAGCTGCCGCCGACCATCGCCGCGCTGCAGGCCGCCTGGGACCTGGACCCGGCGGGGCAGGCCGGGACCGAGGCGCAGGTGGCCGCGCTGGCCGACGACATCGCCTACAACAACCACGACATCGACGACGGCCTGCGCGCCGGGCTGTTCACCATCGACGAGCTGCGCACCCTGCCCCTGGTCGGCGACATCGTCGCGGAGGTGTGCGACCGCCATCCCGGCCTGGAGCGGCGCCGGCTGATCCACGAGACGGTGCGCCGCCTGATCGACCGCATGATCACCGACCTGCTCGCCGAGAGCCGGCGCCGGCTGGCCGAGCTGGCCCCGGCGTCGCCGGCCGACCTGCGCCGCGCCCCGCGGGCGGTGATCGGCTTCTCCGAGGAGTTACGGACCTGCGAATCGGCGCTGCGGTCGTTCCTGTTCGAGCGCATGTACCGGCACTACCGGGTCAACCGCGAGACCAGCCGGGCGCGGCGGGTGGTCCACGACCTGTTCCGGCTGTTCGTCGAGGAGCCGGAATGCCTGCCGCCGGAATGGCAGGCCGAGGCGCTGGCGCCCGGCGGCGCCGGCCGCCACCGCGTGGTCGCCGACTACATCGCCGGCATGACCGACCGGTACGCGCTCGTCGAGCACCAGCGGCTGTTTGACGTACGGCCGCCGATGGGCCAATCCTGATACGGCGCACGCTCGGGTTGCCGCATGCCGGGGCGCGCGCAGGTCGGCGCACCGGATCGGCCGGCGCGCAGCCGCGCGGCACAACGAACACGGGGAAGACGGTCACGGCCATGGGCGAATGGCGGCTCGACCGCGTCGGGGAGCAGTTCGACGAGACACGGGAGCGGCACGAGCCGGCACCGGAGGCGGTGCCCGTGCCGCCGATCCCGGCGCCGTCGGCGGCGCCGGACGAGCACGAGGAGGATACGAGCCCGTCGCCGCGCCACGGCGCACGGCGCGGCCTGTGGATCGTGCTCGCCGCGGCGATCGGCGGCGGCGCGCTGGGTTACGGCGGCTGGCACCTCTACGACGGGCTCGCGGCCGGCCGGGCCGGCGGCGAGGTGCCGCTGATCCGTGCCGACCCCGAGCCGGTGCGCATCCAGCCCGACCAGCCCGGCGGCATGCAGGTGCCGCACCAGGACCGGCTGGTGCTCCAGGACCGCGACGGCGCGCCGCCGCCGACCGTCGAAGGCGTCCGGCCGCCGCCGGAGGAGCCGCTGTCGCCGCTGGCCGGCGACCCGGCGGTGGTCGTCGAGCTGCCGCCGGCGCCGCCCGCCGCGGACGAACCGGCCGGCGAGGAGGCGGCAGGCGCCGAGGCCGCCGAACCCGCCGAACCCGTGGACGAGCCGGACGCAGAGGCTGTCGAAGAGACCGGCGATCGGGCGGCCGCACCGCCGCGTCCGCCGGACGGTGCCGCCGCCCGCGAACCCGAGCCCCCGGGCGAGGGCGGACTGCGGATACCGGTGCCGCCGCAGCCGGCGGAGCGGCTGCCGCTGCCGGAGCCCGCGGTGCCGCCCGCGGCCCCGGCGCCGGCGCCGGCGCCGGAGACTGGCGAAGCATCGCCCAATGCGGTGGCGCCGCCGGCTGCGGCGGACGAGCCGCCGGCGGTCGAGGCGCTGATCCCGCGCGTCCGGCCCGAGCCGGCGCCGGACGAGGACCGCCCGGCGGCCACGGACACGGCCGGTGCCGCGGACCGGGACGCGATGGAGGCGGAGGTGGCGGCGGTCGCGCCGCCGCCCGCGGCGGAGCCTCCGGAACCCCGCCCGTACGCGCCCGCCATCCTCGGGCTGCCGCGTCCGTCCGGTGGGGAGGGGGATGCCGCCGGCGACGGCGCCCCGGACGGGTTCCTCGATCTGGTCTCCGCGCTGGCCCAGACGCCGCCGCCGGCGCCGCCCCGCCCGTACCAGACTGTCCCGCTCGGCAACGCACCGGGCGACCTCCTGGCCGGCCGCCCGCTGTTCGGCTGGGCGGCATCGCCGGGGCCGGCGCCGCCGCAGTCGACAGCGCCGGTGACTCCGCCGACGCCGTCGGTGACGCTGGCTCCGGCGCCGGCGGCGCCGGTCGCGGACCCGGCACCGGAGCCCCCGATCGCGGACCCTCCGGCGCCGCCGGAACCGGCCGCCGAACCGTCGCCGCCGCCCGAGCCACCGCCGCCGCCCGTTCAGGTCCAGCCGCAGCCGGGCGGCGGCCACCATATCCAGGTGGTTGCGGTCCAGGACGAGGCCGACATCGACCCGGAATGGCGCCGCTTCCGCGCCCTGTACCCCGACCTGCTCGGCGCGCTGGAACGCCGCGTGGAGGCGACCGGGCAGGGCGACGGCGTCTGGCACCGGGTCATGGCCGGCCCGCTGACGGCGGCGGAGGCGACCCGGGTCTGTGCGGAGATGCGCGCGCGCGGAGGCGACTGCATTGTGCGCCGCCGCTAGGCCGCCGCTGGCGGTCGTGTTCGGCTGCCGCGGCCAGGCCCTGGGCAAGAACGAACGCCGCTTCTTCCGCGATGCCGATCCGCTCGGATTCATCCTGTTCCGGCGCAACTGCCGCGAGCCCGCCCGCCTCGACCGGCTGGTCGGCGACCTGCGCGAGGCGGTCGGCCGCAACGCGCCGGTGTTGATCGACCAGGAGGGCGGGCCGGTGCAGCGGCTGCGCCCGCCGCACTGGCCGAACGATCCGGCGGCGGCGCGCTTCGGCCGGCTGGCGGAGCGCGACCCGGTCGCGGCGGAGGAGGCGGTGCGCCTGCTGACCCGCGCGATCGCCGCCGACCTGGCCCGCCACGGCATCACGGTCAACGCCGCCCCCGTGCTGGATCTGGCGGTCCCCGGCGCCAGCGCCGTGATCGGAGAGCGCGCCTTCGGCGCCGACCCGGATACGGTGGCGCGACTCGGCCGGGCCGCGTGCGAAGGGTATCTGGCCGGCGGCGTGCTGCCGATCGTCAAGCACCTGCCGGGGCACGGGCGGGCGCCGGTGGACAGCCACCTCGACCTGCCGGTGGTGACCGCCGACCGCGGCACGCTGGCGGCCGACCTCGCGCCGTTCCGGGCGCTGGCGGACATGCCGTGGGCGATGACGGCACACGTGGTCTACACCGCGCTCGACCCGGCGCGGCCGGCCACGCTGTCGCCGTCGGTCATCGCCGACGTGATCCGCGGCGAGATCGGCTTCGACGGCGTCCTGGTCAGCGACGACCTGTGCATGGGCGCACTGACCGGCACGCCGGGGGAGCGGGCGGCCGCGGCGGTCGCGGCGGGCTGCGACGTGGCCCTGCACTGCAACGGGCGCCTGCGCGAGATGGTCCAGGTCGCGGCCGCGGTGCCGCCGCTGGGCGAGGCCGCGCTGGCGCGGCTGGCCCGGGCCGAAGCGGCCCGGCGCGGCAGCGTTGAGGCCGGGCCCGCCGATTCCGCGGCGCTCCGGTCGCGGGTTGCCGCGCTGCTGGCGGCGGCGTAAGAGGGGCCATGCTCGAAGGCATCCTGTACGGCATCTCGGTGTGGGCGCTGCCGGTGCTCATCGCCATCACCTTCCATGAAGCGGCGCACGGTTGGGTCGCCTGGAAGCTGGGCGATGCGACGGCGTTCGAGCGCGGCCGCGTGACGTTCAACCCGCTGCGCCACGTCGACCTTGTGGGCACCGTGCTGCTGCCGGCGATGCTGCTGCTGGTGCGCGCGCCGTTCCTGTTCGGCTGGGCGAAACCGGTGCCGGTCAATTTCAACCGGCTCGGCAAGCCGCGGCGCGACATGATCCTGGTCGCGCTCGCGGGGCCGGGGATCAACCTGGCGCTGGCCCTGGTCTCGGTGCTGCTGTGGCGGCTGGCCTTCGACGTGCCCGGCGGGCTCGGCGAGTGGCTGGCGCGGACGCTCCAGGCCTCGGTGATCATCAACGTGATCCTGGCCGTGTTCAACATGATCCCGCTGCCGCCGCTGGACGGCGGACGGGTGGCGGTCGGGCTGCTGCCGGCGCCGCTGGCCGCCCCGCTGGCGCGGCTGGAGCCGGTCGGGTTCCTGCTGCTGATCGGGCTGATCCTGGTGGTGCCGATCCTGGGCCGCGAGGTCGGCCTGGATCTGGACGTGTTCGCCCTGCTGGTGATCGAGCCGGCGCGCTGGATCATCTCCACCCTGTACTGGCTGACCGGCGCGGTGTGACCGGCCATGGCGCAAGGCGACGACTTCGAGGATTTCGCGCCGCCCCGCGATGCCGGCACCGCGGCCGAGGACGATGCCTTCGTCCTGCGCCTGGAGAGCTACGAGGGGCCGATCGACGTGCTGCTGGAGCAGGCGCGCGAGCAGAAGGTCGACCTTACCCAGATCTCGATCCTGGCGCTGGCCGACCAGTACCTGAGCTTCGTCGAGCGGGCGCGGGCGCTGCGCCTGGAGTTGGCGGCGGACTACCTGGTCATGGCGGCGTGGCTGGCCTACCTGAAGTCGCGCCTGCTGCTGCCCGAGCAGAAATCCGACGACGAGCCGACCGGCGAGGAGATGGCCGAGGCGCTGGCCTTCCAGCTGCGCCGGCTGGAGGCGATGCGCACGGCGGCCGCCAGGCTGATGGCGCAGCCGCGGCTCGGCATCGACCGGTTCGCCCGCGGCGAGCCCGAGCGCGACATGGTGGTGCGCGCCACCGTGTGGCAGGTCAGCCTGTACGACGTGCTCAAGGCCTATGGCGACCACAAGCGGCGCCGGCAGGCGGTTGGCGAGCTGCACATCGAGGCGTCGCGGCTGATGTCGATGGACGACGCCCTGCGCCGGTTGATGGACATGCTCGGCGCCGTGCCCGGCTGGGCGACGCTGACCCGGTTCCTGCCGGCCGACGGCGGCGACCCGCTGTTCGCCCGCTCCGCCGTGGCCGCCACCTTTGCCGCGGCGCTGGAGCTGGCGCGCTCCGGGCGCATCGAGCTGCGCCAGGACGCCCCGTTCGCGCCGCTCTACCTGCGCCGCCGCGGGGAGGAGGCATGACCGAGCCCCGCCGCATCGTGACCGGCCCGGATGCCGATGCCGATGCCGATGCCGGCGCCGTTGCCGAGGCGCGCTCCGCCCGCCTCGCCGACCACGTGCGGCTGGTCGAGGCGCTGCTGTTCGCGGCGGCCGAGCCGATGGCGGACGCCGCGCTGCGCGCCCGCCTGCCGGCCGACGCCGACCTGGGCGCGGTGCTCAACGAGCTGGCCGCGCACTACGCGGGGCGCGGCGTCACCCTGGTGCGGGTCGCCGGCGGCTGGGCGTTCCGCACGGCACCGGACCTGGCGGCGCGGCTGCGCGTCGAGGTGCCGGCGCCGCGCCGGCTGTCGCGCGCCGCCCTGGAGACGCTGGCGATCGTCGCCTACCACCAGCCGGTCACCCGCGGCGAGATCGAGGCGATCCGCGGCGTGGCGACCAGCAAGGGCACGCTGGACGTGCTGCTGGAGGCCGGCTGGATCAAGCCGGGCCGGCGCCGGCAGACCCCCGGCCGGCCGCTGACCTGGGTCACCGACACGGCCTTCCTGGACCATTTCGGGCTGGAGTCGCTGGACGACCTGCCCGGCGTCGCCGAGCTGCGCGCCGCCGGCCTGCTGGACAGCCGCCCGGCCATCGCCACCCTGCCGGGCGGGCGCGTGAGCGAGGGCGGAGCGGAGGACGCGGAAGGGGGCGAACCGTCCGCGGACCCGGACCGGGACGGGGAGGGCGAGTGATGGAAAGCTGCCGGACAAGGCGCAGGCGTACGCGTAGGTTGGGTAGAGCGTAGCGAAACCCAACAAAGCCGGCGCCGCCGGCGCGACGGCGCCTGATCGGCAGCGGCGCGTCGGCGGATGGGCCGGTGTTGGGTTTCGCTTTGCTCTACCCAACCTATTTAGAAACCTGCACTGATCGAAGGGGAGACGCAATGTCCACCAAGGACACCGCGACACTGTCAGCCGACTTTCAGATCGCCATCCCGGAGGCGGTGCGGACGGCCCGGCACTGGCAGGCCGGCCAGGAGTTCGCGTTCATTCCCAAGGGCGCAGGTGTGCTTCTTGTGCCGGTCCCAAAGCTGGAAGATCTCTTCGGCGCGGCGCGTGGGGCGGACCCGGAGGGCTATCGGGATCGCCGTGAATGCCAGCAGCCAAGCGATTGACCTCTTTGCGATCATGCACAGCTACTGCTGATACGGTTGCTGAAGACGACTATCAGATTGGAAAATCAAGAGATTGGGCAGCTGATGTTTGTACGACAAAGAAATACTATGACCGATATCACAGTTTCCTTGCAAACTGCCCCGTCATCGCGAGCGAAGCGAAGCGATCCAGACGCGGCCTTGCCAAGTAAAGAAAAACATGGATCGCACTTGCGGCGCTACTGGATTGCTTCGCTTCGCTCGCAATGACGAGTTCTATTTAAGATGCTTTGTATAATCCTGATAATATCGTGCCAGGTACGTCCACAGTTGGTTCTTTTACAGATCCGCCACTGCCGCTTTCGGTGCGATCCCCGAAAACGCTCCGGCACCGGCAACGCGGCGGATACGGCCTTGCCTTGACCCACGGCGGCAGCATATGCGGCACGCCGATGCTTCTCCGCTCCCCGCGGTTATATGAAAATGCCTCCACCGCACAATGCCACCAGGGCTTCAGAGCGCACCGACGCCGACGCCGCGCTCGGGCTGGACCGGATCAGCCATGCGTTCGGCGGCGTGCGGGCGGTGGACGATGTCAGCCTCGCGGTCAGGCCGGGGGAGATCGTCTGCCTGGTCGGGCCGTCCGGGTGCGGGAAGTCCACCCTGCTGCGCATCGCCGCCGGGCTGGAGGACCTGCAGCACGGCACGGTGCGGATCGCCGGCCGGGTCGTGGCGGGCGCCGGCCGCGCGCTGCCGCCGGAGCGCCGCGGCACCGGCTTGGTGTTCCAGGACTACGCGCTGTTCCCGCACCTGACCGTGCTGGACAACGTGCGCTTCGGCCTGCTTGGGCGCAGTGCCGAGTCGCGCCGGCGGGCGCTGGCGGTGCTCGAGCAGGTCGGCATGGCGGGGCAGGCGGACGCCTTCCCGCACATGCTGTCGGGCGGCCAGCAGCAGCGGGTGGCGCTGGCCCGGGCGCTGGCCCCGGCGCCGCGGGTGCTGCTGCTCGACGAGCCGTTCTCCGGGCTGGACGCGCGCCTGCGCCACCGCGTCCGCGACGAGACCCTGCACGTGCTCAAGCGCAGCGGCGCGGCCACCCTGGTCGTCACCCACGACCCGGAGGAGGCGATGTTCCTGGCCGACCGCATCGCCCTGATGCACGCGGGCCGCCTGGTCCAGGACGGGCCGCCGGTGGCGCTGTACTGCCGGCCGGTCAGCGCCTTTGCCGCGCGCTTCTTTGGCGAGGTCAACGAGATCCGGGGCGTCGTGCGGGGCGGGGCGGTGGCGACGCCGGCCGGGCCGGTGCCGGCGCCCGACCTGGCCGAGGGCGCGGCGGCCGCCGTGCTGATCCGGCCGGAGGCGCTGGCCCTGGTGGCGGAGCCGCCGGACGGAGCGCGGGTGCACGGTCGCGTCGAAGCGTCGCGGCTGCTCGGCCGGGCGTCGCTGATCCACCTGTCGATCGGGCATGGGACCGGCAGCGACGGGCAGGGCGAGGCGGTGCATCTGCACGCGCTGGTGCCGGGCCCGTTCCTGCCGGCCGAAGGCAGCGTCGTGGGGATCGCATTGGATGCGCGCCAGGCCTTTGTGTTCCCCGCGCCCGAGGCCATCTAACCGGGAAAACCGGCGGCGGCCGTTGCGGGGTCGGATGCCTTCTGCCATACATCCGGCGCCGCGTGGGGCGGACGGGTTTCGGGAGCAAGCGTGATGGGTCTGAGCGTCTGGCAAATTCTGATCATCGTCCTGGTGGTCGTGCTGCTGTTCGGGGCGGGCAAGATTCCGCGCCTGATGGGTGACGTCGCCAAGGGCATCAAGAGCTTCAAGAGCGGCCTGCGCGAGGACGAGCAGGAGGGCGAGGGCGAGGCGACGCCGCGCCAGATCGAGGGCGATGCCACGACCGCCGGCCGCTCGACGTCCGGCTCCTCCACCGGGACGGCCCCCGGCGCGACTCCGCGCAACGACGAGACGGCCAGGACCTGACCGCTTCGCCGCAGCCCTGACCCGGCGCCGGCGCCCGCGCCGGCGAGCGATGACGGTATGGCATGCTTGACATCGGCTGGCCCGAACTCTTCCTGATCCTGATCATCGCGCTCATCGTGATCGGGCCGCGCGACCTGCCGCGCGCCATGCACACCGTCGGCAAGTGGGTCAAGCGGGCGCGCGCCATGACCGCGGAGTTCCAGCGTCACGTCGACGACATGGTGCGCGAGGCGGACATGGAGGAAGTGCGCGAGCTGAAGAAGTTCACCAAGCTGAACAAGCACGGCATCGCCTCCGAGATCGGCAAGAGCATCGATCCGCGCGGGGAGATCGCCAAGGGCACCGACTTCAAGGGCACCCTCGGCCGCAAGCCGGGCGACGATCCCACCGGGCCGTCCGGCGGCGCGCCGGCTGCCGCGGAGGCACCGGAGGGCACCAAGGCGTGGCAGGGCAAGCCCGGCGCCCCGGCCAAGAGTTCGGCCGGAACGCCCGGCGGGCCCGGCGCCCCTGCCGGCGGCAATGCCCCCGCGCTCGAGCCGGCGTCGGACCCGGCGCCCGAACCGGACTCGAAGCAGGCCGGCGGTGCCGGCAAGAGCGGATAGGGCACCACGGCCGTGGCGGCGCAACCCGAAGACGAGCTCGACGACAAGCAGATGCCGCTGCTCGATCACCTGATCGAGCTGCGCAACCGCCTGATCTATTCCGTCCTGGCCCTGATGGTCGGGTTCATCATCTGCTACATCTTCGCCGAGGACATCTATCAGTTCCTGGTCAACCCGCTGGCCGAGCTGCTGCACGCGCGCGATCGCCGGATGATCTATACCGGCCTGACCGAGGTGTTCTTCACGTACATCAAGGTTGCGTTCTTCGCCGGCGCATTCATTACCTTCCCGTTCATTGCGGCGCAGCTGTGGATGTTCATTGCCCCCGGTCTGTACCGGAACGAGAAGAAGGCGTTTTTGCCGTTCCTTGCGGCGACGCCGGTCCTGTTCCTCACCGGCGCGGCGATGGTCTACTACCTGATCTTCCCGCTGGCGTGGCAGTTCTTCCTGAGCTTCGAGACGAGCGGCATGGAGGGCCAGCTGCCCATCGAGCTCGAGGCGCGGGTCGGCGAGTACCTCAGCCTGGTCATGAAACTGATCTTCGCCTTCGGGATCGCGTTCCAGCTGCCGGTGGCGCTGACGCTGATGGGCCGGGTCGGGCTGGTGACCTCGGCAGGGCTGGCGGCCAAGCGCAAGTACGCCATCGTCGGCGTGTTCGTCGCCGCGGCCATCCTGACGCCGCCCGACGTGATCAGTCAGATCGGCTTGGCCATCCCGATCATCATCCTCTACGAGATCTCGATCGTCCTGGTCCGCTTGGCCGAACGCAAACGCGAGCGACAGGAAGCCGCCGGAACCGCCTCGTAGGCCGGGCGGACGAAGCGGGCCGCTCTGGACCTGCCCGCCGGGAGCCCCTATAACCGGCGCCGTCGCTGCCGCAGACCCATCCCGTGCAAGCCCGGTATCATGCTCGACATTCGCTGGATCCGCGACCATCCGGACCTGCTGGACCGGGCGCTGGCCCGCCGCGGCCTGGAGCCCCAGGCCGAGCGGGTGCTGGCGCTCGACACCGCCCACCGTGCGCTGCTGACCAAGCTGCAGCAGCTGCTGGGCCGGCGCAACGAAGCCTCCAAGGAAATCGGCACGGCCAAGCGCCAGGGCGGCGACGCCCAGCCGCTGATCGACGAGGTCGCGCGCATCAAGGACCGCATCGCCGCGCTTGAGAACGACGCCCGCCGCCGCGAGGAGGCCCTGGCCAACATGCTGGCCGAGCTGCCCAACGTCCCGGCCGACGACGTGCCCGAGGGCGAGGACGAGACGGCCAACCCCGAGGTGCGCCGTGTCGGCGCGCCGCGACTCCTGAACGACGGGCAGGAGCACGACGCGCTGGGCGAGGGCCTCGCCCTGATGGACTTCGCCGCCGCGGCCAAGCTGTCGGGCTCGCGCTTCGTCGTGCTGCGCGGGGCGCTGGCGCGGCTGCACCGGGCGATCGGCCAGTTCTTCCTGGACGTGCAGACGCAGGAGCACGGCTACACCGAGGTGGCGCCGCCCTATCTGGTCCGCGACAACGCCGTGTTCGGCACGGCGCAACTGCCCAAGTTCGCCGACGACCTGTTCCGCACCGGCACCGGGCACTGGCTGATTCCCACCGCCGAGGTGCCGCTGACCAACCTGGTCGCCGGCGAGATCGTCGATGCGGCGACCCTGCCGCTGCGCGTCACCGCGCTGACTCCGTGCTTCCGGTCGGAGGCGGGCTCGGCCGGCAAGGACGTGCGCGGCATGATCCGCCAGCACCAGTTCGACAAGGTGGAGCTGGTCAGCATCACCGCGCCGGAGCAGTCCGACGAGGAGCACGAGCGGATGACCGCGTGCGCCGAGGCGGTGCTGACGCGGCTCGGGCTGGCCTACCGCGTGGTCTCGCTGTGCACCGGCGACCTGGGCTTCGCCGCGCGCAAGACCTACGACATCGAGGTCTGGCTGCCGGGCCAGAAGGCCTACCGGGAGATCTCCTCCTGCTCCAACTGCGGCGACTTCCAGGCGCGGCGCATGAACGCGCGCTGCCGCGCCAAGGGGGAGAAGGCGACCCGGTTCGTGCACACCCTGAACGGGTCCGGAGTCGCCGTGGGCCGCACCCTGATCGCCGTGCTGGAGACCTATCAGCAGGACGGCGGCGCGATCGCCGTGCCCGAGGCGCTGCGGCCGTACATGGGCGGGATGGAGATCATCGCCACAGATGCTTGACCTCGCCGCCGCGCGCATCCTCGTCACCAACGACGACGGCATCCAGGCCACCGGCCTGGGCGTGCTGGAGCGCATCGCACGGTCGCTGTCCGACGACGTCTGGGTGTGCGCGCCGGAGACCGAGCAGAGCGGGTCCAGCCACTCCCTGACCATCCACCGGCCGCTGCGCCTTCGCCAGGTCGCCGAGCGGCGGTTCTGCGTGGACGGGACGCCGACCGACTGCGTGCTGCTGGCGGTGAACCGCCTGCTGCGCGACCGCCGCCCCGACCTGGTGCTGTCGGGCGTCAACCGCGGGCAGAATGCCGGCGAGGACGTGACCTATTCCGGCACCATCGCCGCCGCCATGGAGGCGACGCTGCTCGGCATCCCGGCGATGGCGCTGAGCCAGGTGGTGCGCGAGGACCGCCCACCGGACTGGGCGACCGCCGAGCACTGGGGCCCCACGGTGGTGCGCCGGGCCACGGCGGTGGACTGGCCGGCGCACGTGCTGGTCAACGTCAACTTCCCGGCGGTGGCGCCGGACGAAGTGGCGGACATCCGCGTCGTGCCCCACGGCAACGCCAAGATCGGCGACGCGCTGGACGAGCGCACCGATCCGCGCGGGCAGACCTATTTCTGGATCGGCACGGCGCGCAATGGCGGCGACGTGCTGCGCCCGGACACCGACACCTACGTGCTGGACGGCCGCTCGATCGCCGTCACCCCGCTCTACCTGGACCTGACCCACTACCCGACCATCGAGACCTTGCGGCAGGCCATGTCTTGACCCTCGAGCCGCGCAGGATCCGCCTGCTCATGCACCTGCGCCAGGCCGGCGTCGGGGACCACCGCGTGCTCGGTGCCATCGAGCGGGTGGCGCGCGAGGACTTCGTGCCCGAGGCGTTCCGCGACCGCGCCTGGGAGGACACCGCGCTGCCGATCGGCTTCGGCCAGACCGTCAGTCAGCCGCTCGTGGTGGCCCGCATGCTGACCGCGCTGGCCGTGGGCGACCGCCACAAGGTGCTGGAAATCGGCACGGGATCCGGGTACCAAACCGTTGCCCTGGCGCGATTGTGTCGCCGCGTCTACACGATCGAGCGGCACCACGGCCTGCTCGCGGCGGCGGAGGCGCAGTTCGAGCGCGGGCGCGTGCACAACGTCACCACCCGGCTGGCCGACGGCCTGCGGGGCTGGCCGGAGCAGGCGCCCTTCGAGCGCATCGTCGTCAGTGCCGCGCACCGGGGACCGGCGCCGTCGCCGGCCTTGGCGGAGCAGCTTGCGCCGGGCGGCGTGCTCGTCATCCCGATGGCGGATCCGTCCGCCGGGCAGGCGCGCTCGCAACGCATCGTGCGCTTTACCCGGACCGGGTCCGGGCTCGATCGGGAGGACCTGTGGCCAGTTCGTTTCGTGCCGTTGCTGCCCGATGTGCCGGAGGGGCCGGACGGCCCGCCGCCGCGCCGATTCTGAGCCTGGCGCTGGCGGTCGCGCTGCTCGCCGGGTGCGGCCTGACCTCGCCGCAGCCGCAGCCGGGGGCGCGCCCGGCCGGGCCGACCGTGGAGGTCGGGCGCAACGATACCGTCTACGAGATCGCGAACCGCTACGGCGTGCCGCTGAGCGACCTGATCGAACTGAACCGGCTGCGGCCGCCGTATACGCTGTCCGCGGGCCAGCAGCTGGTGCTGCCGCCCACGCGCGAGTACGTGGTGCAGCCCGACGATACGCTGTCGGAGGTCGCCGAACGCTTCGCCGTGCCGAGCGGGGAGCTGGCCCGCGCCAACAACCTGGACCCGCCGTACACGATCTATGCCGGTCAGGCGCTGCGCCTGCCGGCGTCCGCGAACGTGCCGCCCCAGCCGGTCGATCCCAGGGTGGCGGCGGAGCCGGGCCCCTCGGCGCCGGGCCCCTCGGCGCCGGGATTGCAGGCGCCGCCCGGGACGCAGCCGTCGCGCCGGCCGGTCGGGGCGCCGGCACCGCTGACCCCGCGCGACCGCACGGTCGAGGTCGAGACCCTGCCGCCGCTGGACGGTGTCAGGGAGCCGGAAGACCGCGCCGAACGGGATGCGGAAGCGGCCGAAGACGAAGCCGCCGGGGCGCCGCCGCTGCCCGGCCGGCCGCCGGCGGCCGCGGAACCGGAAGCGCCCGCCGCACCCGAGGTGGCGGCCGCGCCGCCGCCGCCCGCCGGATTTTCCGTGGATCGCACGACACCGCCCGCTCCGGACGGCGCCGAGGACGCCGGCAGCGCGAGCGCCCCGCCGCCGCGCGCCGGGTTCCGGTGGCCGCTGCAGGGGCCGCTGCTGGCCGGCTACGGCCCGGCCGACGGCGGCGCGCACAACGACGGCATCAACATCGGCGCCGCGAGCGGCACGCCGATCGTCGCCGCCGACAACGGGATCGTGGCATACGCCGGCAACGAGCTGCGCGGCTACGGCAACCTGCTGCTGATCCGGCACGCCGACGGCTGGGTCACGGCCTACGCCCACACCGACCGCATCCTGGTGGAACGCGGCGATCGGGTGCAGGCCGGGCAGACCATCGCCACCGTGGGGACCAGCGGCGCGGTCAGCGAGCCGCAGCTCCACTTCGAGATCCGGCGCGGCTCCGACTCGGTCGATCCCCTCGACCACCTGCCGTGACGAGGCTCAGCCGCGGCGGTCCTCGACGACGGCCAGGATCTCGTCGGCAATCGCGCCCTTGAGCGCGTCGGGCAGGGTCACCGCCGGCAGCCATTCGCCCGCCGGGCTGCGGAAGCGCGGCGCCTCCACCGCCAGCAGGCCGGTCGGCTGGCGCATGACGCGCACGCCCTGGATGCGGAATTCCACGCCCTCGACGGTGATCGTGACGATGGCCAGCGCGACCAGGCGGCCCGCGTTCTTCACCGTCTCGACGTGATCGACCTGATAGGTGACGGAGATCGACTCCGTCGGCTCGCCCTGATCGTCGGCCACCGTCCGCTCCCTTTCGGCCCCGCACCGGCCCGACGCCTGCGCCGCGACCCGCCGATTCCCTTCCGTCACGATATAGCACACGCGGCGCGGTTGGTTCCTTCGCAATCGACGGACGCGCGTCCGGCGTCAGCCGCCCGCCGGCAGCGTGCGGCCGAGCCGTCCGGCCAGATCCTGGATGAACTGCCAGGCGACGCGCCCGGACCGTGCGCCGCGGGTGATCGCCCACTCGCTGGCCTCGGCGCGCAGCCGGTCGGCCGGCAGGTCCAGGTCCCAGGCGGCGGCGTAGCCCTCGACGATCGCCAGGTAGATGTCCTGGGTGCAGGCGTGGAAGCCGAGCCACAGGCCGAAGCGGTCGGACAGCGACACCGACTCCTCGACCGCCTCGCCGGGATTGATCGCGGTCGAGCGTTCGTTGTCGATCATGTCGCGCGGCATCAGGTGCCGGCGGTTGGATGTCGCGTAGAACAGCACGGTGTCGGGCCGGCCCTCGACGCCGCCTTCCAGGACGGCCTTGAGCGACTTGTAGCTCGTGTCGGCGCGGTCGAACGACAGGTCGTCGCAGAACAGGATGCAGCGCCGGGACGCGCCGCGCAGCCGGGCCAGCAGGCGGGGCAGGCTGCCGACGTCGTCGCGGTGGATCTCGACCAGGGTCAGCGCGCCCGGCCGTTCCGCGTTGACGGCGCCGTGCACCGCCTTGATCAGCGAGCTCTTGCCCATGCCGCGCGCGCCCCACAGCAGCGCGTTGTTGGCGGGCAGCCCGTCGGCGAACCGGCGCGTGTTGTCCAGCAGCAGGTCGCGCTGCAGCACGATGCCGTGCAGCAGCGCCAGCGGCACGCGCGAGATCGCCGCCACCGGCTCCAGCCGGTCCGCCTCGGCCTGCCAGACGAACGCCTCGGCCGCATCCAGGTCGGCGGGCGGGGGCGGCGGCGGCGCCATCCGCTCCAGCGCCGCGGCAATCCGGTTCAGGACGGCGAGCAGATCGCGGTCGTCTTGCTGCACCGGCGTCACCATGTTCGCAGACGGGAAAGCAGCCCGGACGGGCGGCGGCGACCGTAGCACAGTGCCGCGACCGTGCAAGGCGGCCCCGAAACGGCCGGTTTCGTTTGCATGACGGAGCCGGGCCGCTATAGTCGCGCCGACGCGCGCGAACGGCGAGCGGAGCGGAGCCCCGATGTTCATTTCAACAGCGTTTGCCCAGGACGGAGCCGGCGGCGGCGGCGATCTGCTCGTCAGCCTGTTGCCCCTGATTCTGATTTTCGTGGTGTTCTACCTGCTGCTGATCCGCCCCCAGCAGAAGCGCATGAAGGAACACCGGGAGATGCTGGCGTCGGTGCGCCGCGGCGACCGGGTGGTCACCGGCGGCGGCATCATCGGCCAGGTGGTCAAGGCCGGCGACGAGGAGCTGACCGTCGAGATCGGCGAAGGCGTCCGCGTCAAGGTGCTGCGCTCGACCATATCGTCCGTGCTCTCCAAGCCGGAGCCGGCGCGCGGCGGGGGCCGCGGCGCCCGCGCGGAGAAGCAGAAGGAACCGGAACCGGCCGACGAGGAGGCCGAGGAGCCGGCGGAGACCACCGAGGCCGAGCCGCCGCGCCGCAGCCGGTTTTCGTTGCGCAAATAGCCACGCTCGGGCCTGGCTCCGCGGAAAGTCGGGCCGGCGGACGGAATCATGATCTATTTCGCCAAGTGGAAAATTGTCCTCATCGTCGTCGTGGTCGCGCTCGGCGTGCTGTATGCCGCGCCCAACCTGCTCGACCGCAGCACGACCGAGGCCTTGAGCGAGGCGCTGCCGGAGGGCATGCCGACGCGGCAGATCAATCTCGGGCTGGACCTGCAGGGCGGTTCGCACCTGCTTCTGGAGGTGGAGTGGCGGGAGGTCGTCCAGGAGCGGCTGGAGACGATCGTCGACAGCCTGCCCAGCGAGCTGCGCGGCGCCGACATCGGCTACACCGACCGCGGCATCGTCGATGACGCCGTGACCCTCCGCCTGCGCGACCCCGCCGATGCCGAGGAGGCGACGGCCATCCTCAACGAGCTCGACAGCGACCTGGACGTGACCGTGGAGGAGGACGGCCGGGTGGTCGCCCGCTACAGCGAGGAGGCGCTCGACGAGCTGCGGCTCAACGCGGTGACCCAGTCGATCGAGATCGTGCGCCGCCGGGTCGACGAGCTCGGCACCACCGAGCCCAACATCCAGCGCCAGGGCGACGACCGCATCCTCGTCCAGCTGCCGGGCATCGACGACCCGGAGCGGGTCAAGGACCTGCTCGGCCAGACCGCGCGCCTGACGTTCCACATGGTCGATGACCGCGCCGACGTGGCCGCGGCGCGCGCCGGCAACGTGCCGCCGGGCTCGGAGCTGCTGCCGTCGACGGAGACCGGGCCGGAGGGGGAGCCGGAGCGCTACTGGGTGGTGCGCCGGCGCGTGGAGGTCAGCGGCGAGCATCTGACCGGCGCACAGCCGAGCTTCGATCAGGGCCAGCCGGTGGTCCGGTTCAATTTCGACACCGTCGGCGCGCGGCGCTTCGGCGACGTGACCGGCGAGAACGTCGGGCGCCTGCTGGCCATCGTGCTGGACGGCGAGGTGATCAGCGCGCCGCGCATCCGCCAGCCGATCCTGGGCGGCTCCGGCATCATCGAGGGCGGGTTTACGGTGCAGTCCGCCAACGACCTGGCGATCCTGCTGCGGGCCGGCGCGCTGCCGGCGCCGCTGACGGTGCTGGAGGAGCGCACGGTCGGGCCCGGCCTGGGCGCCGACAGCATCCAGGCCGGCAGCACCGCGGCGCTGATCGGCTTCGTCCTGGTCGTCGCCTTCGTCATTGCCACCTATGGACGATTCGGCGTGATGGCCAGCGTCGCGCTGGTCGTCAACCTGATCCTGATCATGGCGGTGCTGTCGGCGCTGCAGGCGACGCTGACGCTGCCCGGCATTGCCGGCATCGTGCTGACCGTGGGCATGGCGGTGGACGCCAACGTTCTGATCTTCGAGCGCATCCGCGAGGAGGTGCGCAATGGCCGCTCGCCGATCTCGGCCATCGACGCCGGCTACAGCCGGGCCCTGACCACCATCATCGACAGCAACATCACCACGCTGATCGCGGCCGTGCTGCTGTTCGCGCTGGGTTCGGGGCCGATCAAGGGGTTCGCCGTGACGCTGTCGATCGGCATCGTGAGCTCGATGTTCACGGCCATCATGGTCACGCGGCTGCTGGTGGTGACATGGCTGCGCCGGGCGCGGCCCAAGGCGCTGGCGATCTGACGGAGGAGTGGCCGCCATGCGCCGATTGCATCTGGTCCCGGCCCAGACCAAGATCGATTTCCTGGGCTACCGCCGCATCGCCTTTGCGGTCTCGGGCATGCTCGTGGCGCTGTCGATCGTGTTCCTGGCGGCGCTCGGCCTGAACTTCGGGATCGATTTTCGCGGCGGCATCCTGATGGAGGTGCGCACGCCGCAGCCGGCGGACATCGCCGAGATGCGGGCCACCCTGAACGGCCTCGGCCTGGGCGAGGTCAGCCTGCAGGAATTCGGCGCGCCGACCGACGTGCTGATCCGCATCCAGCGCCAGGAAGGCGACGAGCAGGCGCAGATCGCCGCCATCGACGCGGTCATGGCGGCGCTCGGCGAGGATGTCGAGTACCGCCGCGTCGAATTTGTCGGTCCGACCGTGGGCGATGAGCTGATCGAGGCCGGCATCCTGGCCGTCGTGCTCGCCCTGGGCGGCATCCTCGTCTACATCTGGTTCCGCTTCGAGTGGCAGTTCGGCGTCGCCGCCGTGTTGGCCCTGGCCCACGACGTGATCTCGACGATCGGGCTGTTCGCCCTGATCCAGCACGAGTTCAACCTGGCCACGGTGGCGGCGCTGCTGACCATTGCCGGCTACTCGATCAACGACACCGTCGTGATCTTCGACCGCGTGCGCGAGAACCTGCGCCGCTACAAGAAGGCACGGCTGCCGGAGGTGCTGAACCGGAGCGTCAACGAGACGCTGTCGCGGACCGTCATGACCAGCCTGACGACGCTGCTCGCCCTCGTCGCGCTGTACGGTTTCGGCGGAGCGATCATTCGCGATTTTGCGTTCGCCTTGATGTGGGGCGTGGTCATCGGCACGTGTTCGACCGTGTTCGTGGCGGTGCCGCTGCTGCTCTACATGAACATCCGCCGCCCCGCGCCGGCGGCGGTGGGCGAGGAGGCGGCGGCTCCGGGCGGCGCGGACTGAGCGGCGATACCGGAGCACCGGAGGAGCACCCATGGACGTCAAGCCGATGAACCTGGGCGACCGTCAAGTGATTCAGGGCTATGGCCGGGGCGGGTTCCGCGTCAGCGGCCGGGCCTACGAGGGGTCCATCCTGGTCCTGCCCGACCGGGTGGTGCCGCTGGCCCGGGACGACGTCGGCGCGCTCGACCTGGAGAGCCTGGAACAGGTGGTGGCGCAGAAGCCGCCGGTGGACGTGCTGCTGGTCGGCTGCGGCGAACGCACGGCCCTGCCGCCGCCGCCGGTCCGCCGCGGTCTGCGCGAGGCCGGCGTCAGCACCGAGCCCATGCCCACGGACGCCGCCTGCCGCACCTTCAACATGCTGGTCGCCGAGGACCGCCGGGTCGCGGCGGCGCTGATCGCGGTGTAGGCTCAGCCGGTTGCCGGACGGGCCGGACATGAAGAAGGGGCCGCACGGCCCCTTCGTTCATTCGCAGCCTTGCTCCGCAAGCGTCTGATATCATGCGGCCTTGCTGTACAGCTCCGCGACGTAGTCCCAGTTGACCAGGTTGTCCAGGAAGGCCTTCAGGTAGTCGGGCCGCCGGTTGCGGTAGTCCAGGTAATAGGAGTGCTCCCAGACGTCGCAGCCGAGCAGCGCCGTCTGGCCGTGGGCGAGGGGGTTCTCCGCGTTCGGGGTCTTGGTCACGGCGAACTTGCCGTTGTCGAGCACCAGCCAGCACCAGCCGCTGCCAAACTGACCGACACCGGCCTGGACGAACTCCTCCTTGAACTTGTCGACGCCGCCGAGATCCTCTTTGATCTTCTTCTCGATCTCGCCCGGAATGGGCCCGCCACCCTTGGGCTTCATCCAGCTCCAGAAGTGGTTGTGGTTCCACGCCTGGCCGGCATTGTTGAAGATCTTCTGCTTGGACGAGTCGCCGAAGCTGGCCTTGACGATGCTCTCGAGGTCCATCGACGCCATGTCGGTGCCCTCGATGAAGCCGTTCAGCGTGGTGATGTAGGTGTTGTGGTGCTTGCCGTAATGGTATTCGAGCGTCTCAGCCGACATGTACGGCTGGAGCGCGTCCTGGGCGTAAGGCAGCGGCGGAAGTTCGAACGCCATGAGAAGCCCCCTGTCTTCTGTTTGATGCCCCGGCTGGCCGCGCGGCCGCCGGTTTGATAACGATACCCGTTCGCAGACATAGGCCGGCGCGGCCGGTATGTGAAGGCCGGGTCGCCGGCTTAGCCCGTTTTTCGGACGGCCGCAGCGCGGCCCCTGGCCCCGTACGTGCCCGGGCCCATATGGGAGCCGTCTCCTTCACTCCTCATGCGGTGGCGTCATGACGGCCGACAACGGCCTGTCCTATTGCGGCAATCTGGTCCGCCGCTTCGACCGCGACCGGTTCCTGACCGCGCTGTTCGCGCCGGCCGACCGGCGCGAGGCGCTGTTCGCCCTGTACGCCTTCAATCTGGAGGTGGCGAAGACGCGCGAGGTGGTCAGCGAGCCGATGCTCGGGCAGATGCGGCTGCAGTGGTGGCACGATGCCGTCGGCGGCCTGTACGGGGGCCGCGTGCCGGCCCACGAGGTGCTCACGCCGCTGGCCGAGGCGATCGACCGGCACGGCCTGACCCGCAGCCACTTCGAGCGCGTCATCGCCGCCCGCGAGGCCGATCTGACCGAGCAGGCGCCGGCGACCCTGGCGGACCTGGAACGCTATGCCGAGGACACCACGGCACCGCTGGTCGCCCTGGCGCTGGAAGCGCTCGGCGTGCGCGACGGTGCCGCCCACGAAGCCGCCGGGCCCGCGGGCTCCGCCTGGGCGCTGGTCGGACTGATGCGCGCGGTGCCGTTCCACGCCCGCCAGCGGCGCGTCTACCTGCCGACCCGGGTGGTCGAAGACGTGGCGGTGGACATGGGCGAGCTGTTCGAGCTGCGCCCGCATGCGGCACTGGCGCGCGCGGTGGAGATCGTGTCGGCGGCGGCGCGCTCCCGGCTGGCGGAGGCCCGGGCGCACCGGCGCGCGGTGCCACGGGCGGCCGTGCCCGCCCTGCTGCCGGCGACGCTGGCGGACATCCACCTGAAGACCCTGCGCCGCGCCGGCCACGACGTGTTCGACCCTCGGGTGCAGATGGGCAATCCGCTGCGCCAGGCCCGCCTGACGCTGAACGCGGCGCTGGGCCGCTACTGAGGCCGGCCCTGACTTATGAACCGGCCCCCGAGCATCTGGCCGAACGGCCACACCATGCTAGAGTGGCCGGCTGCCGCCATCCTCCTGAACGGGTCCTCGTCGTGAAGCGTCTTGCCTCAGCGGTTGTTGCCATCGTCGTGCTGGCAGTGCTTGCCGCGGCGATACCCGGATTGGCGCAGGAGCGCGCGGCCGAGCAGACGTTCAGCGTGCTGCTGGCCCAGTGGACCCGCACGCTCGACCGGATCGAGCGGTACGTCGAGAGCCCCCACGTCGCCGACCAGGAACAGACCGTCGAATACCTGGACGCGGCCACGGCGATCCGATCGCGGGCCGCGGCCATCGCCGAGGACATGCGGCGCCGGATTGCCACCACGGAGCAGCTGCTCGAAGCGCTCGGCCCGGCGCCGACACCGGACGGCGACACGTTGCCGGAGACCGCGCCGGTGGCGCAGCAGCGGCGCGAGCATCAGGCGACCCTTGCCGACCTGCGCTCGCGGCTGGCCCTCGCCGAGGTCACGGCCACCCGCGCCGCGGCCCTGCTCCAGGAGCTTTCGGCGCTCGGCCGGCGCGAGCTGTTCGAACGCCTGGTCCGGCGCCTGCCGGTTCCGCTGGCCCCGGACACGATCGGCGTTGCCGTGCCCGAGTTCGTCCAGGAGGTGCGCACGCTGGCCGAAGCGCCCGTGGAGTGGTGGCAACGGCTGCCGGATGGACAACGCTCCGTGCCCAACTTTCTGCCGCAGATCCTGTTCCTGACGGCGGCCCTGGCGCTGGCCTGGCTGATGCGGTCCTTCCTGCTGCGGCGGTTCGGGCAGAACCCGCGCGTCAGCCAGCCGACCTATGCCCGCCGCTTCCTTGCGGCGGTGGCCGAGGCGGTGGCGCGCGGGATCGTGCCGGCCTCGCTGTTCGGCATGATGTACTGGCGGGTGACCTCCGGGCAGACGTACCTGACCGGCGAGTTCGCCCACGTCTTCAGCAGCGCGTGCCTCGTCATGTTTTCCTATCTGCTTGTGGTCAGCGCGCCGCGGGCGATCCTGGCGCCGGAGCACCCGGACTGGCGGCTGACTTCGCTGCCGCCGCGCAACACGCGCATTCTGTCCCGCCGACTGGCGGTGCTGGCCACGATCATGGCGGTGGTCTGGTTTCTGGAGCGCGTCTCGAAGGGCTACGAACCGTCCCCCGAGCTGCTGTCGCTGTTCGAGTTCACGACCAAGGGTCTGATCGCGCTGTGGGTCATCCTGCTGGCGCAGGGGCGGCTGTGGCAGGCGCCCTCGGCCCCGACCAAGCCCGACGCGCCCGCGCCCCGCGGGCCGTCACGCCTCTGGGGGGGCGTGCGCCTGGCGATCATGGCCATCTCCGCCTTCGCCATCGGCGCGCTGCTGCTTGGATATGCGTTCCTGGGCAACTATCTGATCCGCGCCGTCGTTACGACGGGCATCGTGATCGGCTTCCTGCTGCTGGTGCGCGGACTGCTTCGCGAATCGGTCGGCTTCCTGTTGCGGTCGCGGCTCGTGACCGAGCGGCTGGCGGTCGGCGCGCGCCTGCGCCAGCGCATAAAGTTCGGGCTGCGCGCGGCACTCGATCCGCTGCTGCTGCTGGCCGGGGTCATGCTTCTGGCGCCGGTGTGGGGCGTGCCGTGGGCGGACCTGCAGCGCTGGGTGGGCGCGGCGCTGGTCAGCTTCACGGTCGGCAGCGTCACCATCTCGATCGTCGATATCGCTCTCGGCCTGGCCGCGTTCGTCGTCGCATTGATGGTGGTGCGCGGGATCCAGCGGTCGCTGCAAGAGCGCATCCTGCCGGAGATGGAGCTGCAGCCCGGTGTCCAGCATTCGCTGGCCGCCGGCGCCGGTTATGTCGGGCTGCTCGTCGCCTTCGGTCTGGCGGTGTCGGTGGCCGGGTTCGACCTGAGCACGTTGGCGCTGGTCGCCGGCGGCCTGTCGCTGGGCATCGGCATCGGCCTGCAGGGCGTGGTGAACAACTTCGTATCCGGCTTCATCATGCTCATCGAGCGGCCGGTCAACGTCGGCGACTGGGTGGTGGTCGGCCAGAACGAGGGTTTCGTCAAGAAAATCAACATCCGCGCCACCGAGATCGAGACGTGGCAGCGGGCCACGGTGATCGTGCCCAACGCGGACTTCATCAACCTGCCGGTCACCAACTGGACGCTGGTCGACAACTACGGCCGCATCGAGGTGCGCGTGCACGTCGCCCGCACCGTCAACACCCTGCGCGTGCGCGACATCCTGCTCCAGGTCGCCAACGAGCACCCCAAGGTCGTGATCGATCCCGAGCCGTTCGTCCTGTTCCAGGACTTCAACCCGAGCAGCCTGGAGTTCGAGCTGCGCTGCTACACCAACGACGTGGTCTGGAAGCTGACCATCGCCAGCGACATCCGCTACGAGGTCGACCGCCGGTTCCGCGCGGAGCCGATCGAGGTGCCGTTCCCGCAGCACGTGGTCCATGTGCGCGACGCCAACGGCGCGGCGGGCGAGGCGCCCAGGGAGGCGGCTTTGCACGCCGCCGCCGGAACGGTCGGAGTCGGCGGCGATTAGGCCTTGTCGGTGCGGCGCGCGGCCAGGTGCGTGACGGCGGCCGGGCCCTGGTGCCCCGGACCTTCCCCCAGGGTGACGACGGACTCCTCGAGTTCCAGGATGTCCGCGTCGGTGAAGTCCGCCGCCAGCGCATCGGCCGGATGCAGCATGTCCGGGTCCTTCGGTCCTCCGGTGCCGTAGCGCAGCTGGTCCGGCGCGAAGCTTTCGACCAGGACCAGCCCGCCCGGGCGTACCGCGTGCAGCATGCACCGGTGCACCGGCCGCCGCACCTCCGGCCTGACGTGCAGGAAGATGGCGATGGCCGCGTCGTAGGCCGCCTCGGGCCAGTCCCAGTCGGTCACGTCGGCGCAGATCGTGGTCAGCCGCACGCCGCGGTCGAGCGCCAGCCTGGTCGCCTTCTGCAGCGCGCGCGGAGAGAAGTCCACCGAGACCACGCGGTGACCCTGCTCGGCCAGCCAGACGCCGTTGCGCCCCTCGCCGTCGCCGACCATCAGGATCCGCGCACTGGGCGGCAGGCGCCAGGCCTGCCCGGTCAGGAACGCATTCGGCCGGGTGCCGTACAGGAACGCCGCGTCGCCGTACTTGGCGTCCCAGAAGGCGGGGTCGGCCGGGGAGGTCTCGGGGTTGGCGTTCGGGGTATCGGGCATCGGATTTTCGGTCATGAACGGGTGGTTGCCGCATCCCGACGGGCACGGCGGGATTTGGGCTTCATGGCGGGCCAATGCCGGCCTGAAGGCTCTGGGCCGCCATCTGTACCGCATCCCACGGGCTGCCGAGCGGCGGCGTGTAGGACAGGTCGAGGTCGTTCACCTGCTCGACCGTCATCGCCTGGAAGATCGCTGCAGCGAACAGGTCGAGTCGCCGGCGGCATAGATGTCGGGATGCGGGGTGCGCATGCCCCGGTCCACCGCGATCGCGCCGGCCTCCGCGAGCGGCAGGCCCGCCGCTTGCGCCAGCGCCACGTTCGGGCGGGCACCGGTCGCAACCAGGACGACGTCGCCGCGGTGCTCGCCACCGCGATCGTCCGCCACGACCAGCGTTCCGGCGTCGCTGCGGATCGCTGCGACCTTCGTGCGCGTGCGCACGGTCACGCCGTGCCCGGCGAGTTCGTCCTCCAGCTGTGCGCCGAACGACGGCTCGACCGTCTGCAGGATGGCCGGCCGGAACTCCAGGAGCGTCACGGCGAGGCCGCGCCGGGTCAATGCATCCGCCATCTCCAGACCGATGTAGCCGCCGCCGATGATCACCGCACGCGCACAAGAGTGCTCCTGCAAATAGCGATCGAATGCGAGGCAATCGCCCATGGTGCGCATGAAGAAGATGCCCGTTTGGGCCACCCCGTCGATCGGCGGCGCCACCGGGACCGCGCCGGTCGCGATCAGCGCCCGGTCGAATGCCACCGTGCGCTCCGTGCCGCCGTTCTTCAGGGTCAACCGCTTGCCGCAAACGTCGAGGGCGGTCGCCGACGTCTCCAGGACGAGACAAAGTCCTGCGGCTTCGAGATCGCCGGTGCCGCGATGCGCGAGGGAGCGCCAGTCCGCCACCTCGCGGCTGATGAAGAACGGGATCCCGCAGACGCTGAAGTTCGGGAAGGCATCCGCGACGATCAGGGTGATTTCGGCGTCGGGATCGAGGGTGCGGGCCCGGAGCGCGGCGCTGATGCCGGCATCGCTGCCCCCGACGATCACGGTATGCGGCATGACCCGGCTCCCTGCCCGGCTGTCCCGGCTCGGCTTGACCGCCTTGCGAAGATGGCCGCGCCGGGGGGCCGCGGCAACCCGAGCCGGCTCCATGCGTGGCCATGACTCCGGATGCCGCGCCGGACTTGGGGTCCCGCGCCCGATCACGGCCGCGAGGACATGGCGGTGCAGGGCCGGTCGCAATCGTATTCAGGAGAGATTTGCAGCCGAACCCGTCACGCTGTTCATACCCTCATCGTCCGGCCCGCCACCATGTCCTGATTCCGGCGGCTGCAGCACCATGTTCATGGGATGGCGCGGCATTGGACATCCGGGATCGGAGGAGCGGCAGGGATGGTGGGCTTGCGTGGAATTTGCCGCAGCGCGGGCCTGGCACTCGCGCTGGGCATGGCGTTTGGCGCAGCGGCGCCGTGGGGGCAGGCGCAGCCGGCGGTGACCACCGATGCGCTGCTGGGGATCTGGCAGTTCCAGCCGCCGCCGTGCGGCTCGGAGAACGGCATGGGACTCGACGCCGACGGCACCGCGTGGATCACCGAGGCCTACAGCGGCACGTGGCGGCTGGAGGGCGCGACGCTGCACTTCACGATGGACGAGCACGACATGGGGGTCGTGGTCGCCCGCAACGTCCGGTTGGCCGCGGAGCTGCTGACCGTCCAGCCGGACTATCTGGAGCTGCGCTGGGACAACGGCCACATTGGGCATGCCTGGCGGTGCCGCTGACAGGGACTTTCCGGGCGCGATCCTGCGCGGTAAAGACGGCCCGCGATGATTCGACCGCCCAGCCATCTTCAACGGGACCCGACCGTGACGACCAGCCGGCTTCTCCCCGCCGCCCTGCTTCTGCTCGCCGCCTGCCAGACCGGGGCGCCGCCGCTGCCCGACGTGAACCGCGGCATGCTCGTCGGCATGTGGCAGTTCGAACCGCCACCCTGCGATTCTCCGGAGGTGCTAGACCTTGCCGCCGACGGTGCGGCCACCATGCTGGACAGCTATGCCGGCACCTGGTCGCTGGCCGGCAACACGCTGCGGCTGGACATGGAGGAGGACATCCCCGGGCTCGGCCCGACGGGCAACCGCGAGGCGATCACCGGACGGGTCGTGGCCGCCAGCCCGGAGGGGCGGCCGGACACCATCGAGCTGCAGTGGATCGACGGCACCACCGACCGCGCTTGGCGCTGCCGGTAGCGACCGGCCGTCATTCCGCGGCGGCGCGGCGGCCCAGCCAGGTGTCCAGGTCGGCCAGGGCGCGGCGGCTCAGCAGCCGCTTGCGCTCCGGGCCGCGGGGCCCGCGCTTGCCCGTCGGCACGTCGGCCAGCGGCGGGAACAGGCCGAAGTTTACGTTCATCGGCTGGAACGTGTCGGCCTCGGCGCCGCCGGTGATGTGGCCCAGCAGCGCGCCCAGGGCGGTGGTCGGCGGCGGCGCCTCGGCGGGAAGGCCGAGCCGCTCGGCGGCCGCGAAGCGCCCGGCCAGCAGGCCGATCGCGGCACTCTCGACATAGCCCTCGACGCCGGTGATCTGCCCGGCGAAGCGCAGCCGCGGCAGGGCCTTCAGCCGCAGCCGCGGGTCGAGCAGCCGCGGGCTGTTCAGGAAGGTGTTGCGGTGCAGCCCGCCGAGCCGGGCGAACGCGGCGTTCTCCAGGCCGGGGATCAGGCGGAACACGCGCGTCTGCTCGCCGTATTTCATTTTGGTCTGGAATCCGACCAGGTTGTACAGCGTGCCCAACGCGTTGTCCTGGCGGAGCTGGACCACGGCGTGGGGCCGGCGGCCAGTGCGCGGGTCGGTCAGGCCGACCGGCTTCATCGGGCCGAAGCGCAGGGTGTCGGGCCCGCGCGCGGCCATCTCCTCGATCGGCAGGCAGCCCTCGAAATACGGCGTGGACGTCTCCCAGTCCTTGAACTCGGTCTTGGGCGCGGTCAGCAGCTCGTGGATGAACCGCTCGTACGTGTCCCGGTCGAGCGGGCAGTTGACGTAGTCCTTGCCGGTGCCGCCGGGGCCGGGCTTGTCGTAGCGCGACTGGAACCAGGCCTTGGAGAAGTCGATCGTGTCGGCGTGGACGATCGGCGCGATGGCATCGAAGAAGGCCAGCTCCGCCTCGCCGGTCAGCCCGCGCACCGCCTCGGCCAGGGCCGGGGAGGTGAGGGGGCCGGTGGCGACGATGACGCTGTCCCAGTCCTCCGGCGGCAGGCCGGCGACCTCGGTGCGGTCGATGGCGATCAGCGGCTCGGCCTCCAGCGCCGCCGTGACGGCCTCGGAGAAGCCGTGCCGGTCGACCGCCAGCGCGCCGCCGGCCGGCACCTTGTGCGCGTCGCCGACGGCCAGGATCAGCGAGCCGCAGCGGCGCATCTCCTCGTGCAGCAGGCCGACGGCATTGGTCTCGGCGTCGTCGGAGCGAAACGAGTTCGAGCAGACCAGCTCGGCCAGCCCGCCGGTTTGGTGCGCCTCGGTGGCGCGCGCGGGCCGCATCTCGTGCAGCACCACCGGCATCCCGGCCCGCGCCGCCTGCCACGCCGCCTCGCTGCCGGCCAGCCCGCCGCCGATGACGTGGATGGGGGTGAGCGCGGTCATCACTCGTGTTCCTCGACGGTTTGGCGGCGAGAGATGGCAACCGCCGCGGCCGATCGCAAGGCCGTTGCTTGATCACATTTTATGGTGGCATTCAAGGCAGGGTGACGGTATCGAAGATCATTGGCTCGGCCACCGTATGAGGATCGAACGTGATGACGTCGCAGCCTGGCGAGGAGGCGCAACGGATTGCGTGGGCGCTTGCGCAAAGGCCATTCAACGGAAACTGGATTGATTCTGTCAAGGGTGCCAGCTGGGCATCATTTCGTGTGCTCAACTTGTCTCCCAGTATCCCTAAGCTTATTTTTGGGACGATTCGAGTGCTGTCTCCAGTGCTGATCAGCCTGCTTCCGGTGATGCTAAAGTCATGGAAGGGCGATGACATCATGGTTCAGGGTCAGGCTGTTACGTGGCCGGCGGTGATCCTGATCACTGGGGCGATCGTCGTGCTGCTCCTGTTCAACAGACTTTATGACTTGATAAGCGCTTTCAAGCGTGACAAGAGCAATGTTCAAGTACGAGAGCAAAGGCTCGCGTTGAGTCTTTCAAATGCGACCAAGCGAATTGCCAAGGCCTTCAAGCCGGATGAGGGCAAGAGCACAGCACCCGACATGGAGCCGATCAGAAACCAAATTTTGGTTGGGATATGAGAATATTGCCGTATTGCTCTTAACTATTTTGATGACAAATACCTCGAGGTTTCTTTGGTTGTGTTTGATGATGCGCGATGCGACTTCGTCAAAGTATCCAACAGAGCGGAAGGCATCAGGGATACCGGTGAACCTGTGGCCGCGAAGGATACGATGGCGTATTATCCCTCCTTATTCGTTGCAGCTTGGATTGGGGCTTGGTGATGCCAGCGTCGGGGGTTTGGGCTGGTGCGATGCGCGTGACGCGAGTCCCGGCCCGTGGTCGGGCGCGGGCAGTTGGGCCGAGGC
>Ga0081527_100254_pt1 | contig 38276 bp, 36 predicted proteins | sample HotLakmasection5_FD_70992 | JGI IMG/M metagenome (GOLD analysis project Ga0081527, IMG submission 70992) | Hypersaline microbial mat communities from Hot Lake, Washington, USA - Section #5 (SPADES assembly) (version 2) | ecosystem: Environmental > Aquatic > Non-marine Saline and Alkaline >... | reverse complement strand
GCTAAAGAAATAAACTATAAATAAGAAATTTTATTCAGAAATGAACAAAACGGATAAATTTTAAAAAACCTGTATAAAAAAGCGGTGGCAAAGCCACCGCCACCTCCAGGGAAGGGTGGATGGGCAAGGTTTTTTAAAATTTTGCAAAAGTATTTATTTAACGGAAACTTATTAAGGTCACTAATAAAAACAAAAATATTATTCATCGGTGGTATGCGAAGCCAGGAAGGTTTTTCTGGAAAATCCGGCTTTGCACGGTTTTCCTAAAAATAAACTCATTTCACTATAAAAAACGACAACAGATTATAAATTAAGTCATTACAAAATTAAAATATATTTTTCCTATATGTAAAGAAAAAAATACATTTTGATTACCTGAAAACCTCTAAAATTGATTAATATACTTTATTTATTATAATAAATGCATTGTTATAGTTAGACTTAATAGAATTAAAATCTATAATTCAGGATATATAAATAAAGTATTGATATGAAACTTCTGAAATTAAAGCTGGAAAGTGTTGTAATATCTTTTCTAATCATTGTATTGTTCAGCAATTCTCAGGTTCTTGCAAAGACACAGGAGATGCAGGCATATAAGGGCAGATTGGATATATCTGAAAACCTGGACCGTATAAACTGGGATTGGTGGAAGAAATTTGAGGACTCTATACTTATACAAGTTCTGGAGCAAAGTATAGAGAATAATTTTGACGTTATAATTACAGATTATAAGGTAAAAGAGGCTGACAATTATATTGCTTCTTCCTGGAGAAAATTTCTCCCTTTTATAAAAATGGGGGCAGGCTATAGAGCAGCGGGATCCTCAAGGATTGATACTTATGGTCGTAGAAGAATGGTAATTAACAGCACGACTAATCTGGTTTATCTGCCTCTGGAGTTTGAATATGAGTTGGATTTTTGGGGCAAAAGAGGTGATGAAAGGGCGTATTTCAAGCAGAATAGGATTTTTGCAGAATTTGAAAAAAACTTTGTGATTTTATCTACTGTATCCGAGGTATCCTCGATTTACTTTAATATACTCAAGAACGAGGAATTAATTGCCCTTCAAAAAGAGCTGGTAGCGCTTAAACAGGAAAAATTAAGTATAAACAAGGAAAAATACGATTCCAGACTTGTCGGAAATCCAAAAATCCTTGAAATAAAAAAGGAAATGAATACAGCGAGGGACACTTTAACCGCACTGGAGGCGCAAAATAATGAAATGAAAAACCGGTTTTATTACCTTGTATCAGGAGATAAGGAAAAAACATCGGTTGTTTTTCAAAATATAGATGATATAAACCTGTTTTATGATACTGAAATAAAAATAAACACAGGCCGTATAGCCAATAGACCGGACGTGCTTATAGCGGAAAAGCAGATTAAGATGACAAAACTTGATGTGAAGCTGGCAAAAAAAGCCCTTTTACCGAGTTTTTTTTTCGCAGGGGATATTTTTCACGTGAGCAGTATGTTCAATGATTTTCTTCACTCCGAAAGCTTTATGTATAGAACCGGTTACAGCATTATTTATGACCTTTTCCGAAAAAGTCATAATCTTTCTGAGCTTGATGCGAAAAAAAATGTCTATAAACAGGCGTTAAAAACATACGAAAAAGCTATTGTTTCCTCTATCACTGATGTAAATAACAGCCTCCTGCACCTGAAAAGCAGCATTATAAACTATTATCGGGCAAAAGAAAACTCGGATCTGGAAAAGGAAACGCTGGCAGTGGAAAGGGAAAAGCTTGATATGAGTCTGATTGCACAGGAAGATTACATAAATTCAAGGGAAAAATTTATTAAGGCTAAAATGGTGGAATATGAGTCGAAAACGCAATGTCTAATACACTCAATAAGCCTATACAAAGCACTTGGCGGTAATGCCTAAATTGAAATAACCAGGCTGGACAATAAAAAATGACAGATAACTACAATAAGAAACGTGATATAGCGTATGAACCTTCTGACAAAAGGCGGTTTTACAGGTTAACCAACCCTGTAAGGGTAAGAATAAACGGAAAAAAATTTATCACCGCTAACTGGTCGGTTAATGCTTTTAAAATAAACGACTATACTGGGGATTTGACTCGGAGTAAAGAGACAATCGCTGAATTTGAGATTAATTTTCAGGGTTTTGTAGTTAAATTTGAGCAGAAAATCAAGGTTTTAAGAGTAGAAAGAGAGAATAATATGCTCGTTGCGGAATACGTTGATGTTTCCCCGAGAAACAGGGAAATCCTTTCTTATTTCAGCAAGGGGCTAATTACAGGGGAATTTCAGCCGTTTGATGAGGTTATCCGCCATATTGACATACCTATAACCGATGAATACGTTGATAAAACCTTCCGGGAAGGGGAGGAAAAGAAATCTTTCAGCAGGGATTTAAGTATTTTAATCTATATATTGGTCGGTATAGCTGTATTAATGTATATTTTTAACCTGTATCATTCTAATGTTAATCTTTTGCGGGTGGATTCAGCTGTAGTATCCGGGAAAACCGAACTTATAACAAGTCCTGCCCGGGGGATTTTGTCGAAAATCTTTGTGCAGGAAGGGAAAATTGCAGAAAAAGGCAAGCCTCTTTTTAAGATAGATGATGTTAAAACCCAAAGAGAGATTGAAGAAAAGAAAAACGAAATACTTAAAAACAGGGCTTTGTTAAAGGAAAAACAGAACCAGCTTATAGCTCTGCAAAGCAGGCTGGAGAATTATAAAAAAGATTTTTCTTTTAAACTCAATGTTCAGGAAAAAATCATAGATTCCATAGGAAAGCGGCTGGATCTTCTTAATAACGAGATGGAAAAGAAAACCAGGCTTTATGAAAGGAAATTAATTTCCAGGCCTGAAATTGACGCTCTGCAAACTGAAATTATAGAACAGGAAAAGGAACTGGCCGCTGCAAACTATGAATATTATCATATTTATCAAAATATCAGGGACCCGGAAAGCGGAACTAATAGTGAAATTCATAAAAGAGAGGATTCAAAGAGCCTAAAGGCCGAAATAGAAAAGATCAAAGAAATTATAAACATAAACAAAAAGGAACTGGCTTATGTAGAAGCCCTGAATGAGCAGAATACTGTTAAGGCACCATTTAAATCTTACCTTGCGGAAGTTTTGGCTTTTGAAGGCAAATATGTTGACGAGAGGACACCTGTGCTATTTTTAAAGGATGTTACAGGCGAAAAGTTTATAGAAGCATACCTAACAGAAGAAGAGGCTCTGAAATTGAAGCTGGGGTTTCCTGTTGAAATTAATATTCCATCTCAGGACATTAATACAAAAGGCAAACTGGTTAAGTTAGAGAAAAGACAGGAGTTTCTCGGTAAAAACTTTATTGTTGCAATTATAGAGCCTGAAATTAGCGAAATTTTAAACAGCATAAGCGACGGAACACCCGCCAGCGTGATATTTATAAAAAATAAAATAAAAAAACCGGGGTATCTGTTTCATGGATAGGTTGTTAGTATTGAAAAAAGTTGATTTTACTGATAAAAATATAGTTTTATTCCTGGTTTATAGTGTTTTACTCTTTATTTTAATCATAGAAACCCCGAATAAGCTTTTTTATATTAAAGAACACTTTTATATAGTAAGCATATTCGGCTTTATAGGTGTTTATCGGTTTAGTTTGTGGCTTGTGCACCTTGTCAGGGCTCAGATATACGAGAAAATAACTTATTCGGGAATACGAAAAAAGGCTGATATTCTTTCTGAAAACCAATGGAAACCTGAAAGGCTATATTTTATGATGGTTTCCTATGCAGAAGATAGTAAAATCCTCTATAATTCTATAAAATCCATAATTCAGGAGGCAAGAAACTTTGATTTACCCGCAACAATCTGTATGGGTTCGGCGTGTTTCCACGATGAAAAAGTGGCTTCCGATGTTATCAGCACTATTCCATACGGAGACAGGGTAAAGGTTATTTTTGTAAGGCAGGATTCGCCCAATAAAAGACTGCAGATCGGCAGGGCAATAAGAGCACTGGTCAGGCAGGGGATCAAAGACAATGATCCGGTTGTTTTTATGGACGGCGATACCATAATAAAGCCCGGCTGCCTGAGGAAATGCCTCCCTGTATTTAGGTTAGAACCCAATGTACACGGTTTAACCACCAACGAAAAAGCTATAGTAACCAATTCATCATTTCTTTCCAATATATTAAGCCTGAGATTTGCCATAAGAAACTTTCATATGAACTCTCTTGCTTTATCAAAAAGAGTTTTGTGCTTGACAGGAAGGTTTTCCATTTTCAGGGCAGGGCAGATTTCCCAGGAAGACTTTATTTTTCGTGTGGAAAATGATTATATTGACGACTGGTTTTGGAAAAGGATACCGTTTCTCAGCGGAGATGATAAAAGCACGTGGTATACGCTGCTTAAAAAAGGTGCAGAAATGCTCTATATCCCGGATGCTTATATTTACAGTGTAGAGAAATCAAGTAAAAATTCTCTACTTGAATATATTGAAAACCTGAAAAGATGGAGCGGTAATATGTTAAGAAACAACGGCAGGGCGCTTGCGCTGGGAACAAAGAAAATCGGCTTTTTCCCGTGGCTGATACTTCTTGACCAGAGAATCAGTATGTGGACTGCAATTATCAGCCCTGCGATAATTGTTTTAACTATGTTCAGGGATATTCAGCTGACTTATATGGTTGTAATCTGGGTGTTGTTTGTAAAATATATGCAGTCGCTGTTAATTTTCTATTATGGCGGGAAAATTAACTATACTTATCCGATAATTTATTATCTGCATCAGTTTTTAAACGGTGTCGTCAAGATTTATATGTTGTTTCACTTAAGGTTACAGCGTTGGAATAATTATAATATAAGTGTAGAAATAAATTCACCAAAAGAAAAATTCCATTTCGCTTTTGCAAAGTATGTTACAGGATTATACCTGGTAATTTTTCTTATTTTGATAAACCTCTTAATTAGTTTTCCGAACTGATTAAAAATAAAGCATTTAAGCGGTGAAGACAAGCATAACTCAATTAAACCTGAATTTCATTCTAAAATATAGTGAAATGAGTTTATTTTTAGGAAAACCAGGCAAAGCCGGATTTTCCAGAAAAACGTTCCTGGCTTCGCATACCATCGATAAATAATATTTTTGTTTTTATTAGTGACCTTAATAAGTTTCCGTTAAATAAATACTTTTGCAAAATTTTAAAAAACCTTGCCCACCCACCCTTCCCTGGAGGTGGCGGTGGCTTTGCCACCGCTTTTTTTATAAGGTTTTTTAAAATTTATCCGTTTTGTTCATTTCTGAATAAAATTTCTTATTTATAGTTTATTTTTTTAGAAAACTAATAGGAAATTAGTTTTTCTTTGTTGTGCAGTGGTCGAGTTAATAAAAGTGAAAAATGCCCGGATGCGAAGAGTCGGCGGGTATTTTGACACTAACCGATAAAAGATTAATGCATAAACACATTTTGAAAAAATGGGGTTATACGTTAGTCTTGATTTTTTTAAGGGCACAATATTTCCCCGGAGCCGTATTCCCTTGAAGAATACAAAAGTGCACAACAGGGAGATTTTCTTTACGACGAAATTATAAAAAAAGGCAAGGCTATAACAATATAAAAAATGCGTTATAGGCGGCATATACCTGCTTCGCCATTGGTTTTGCCTGTCTAATAGACGTCGGGCTTTTATTTGTGATAAAAAGTATATAGTTTTATAAATCAAAAAGGATGGAATTTTGTTAACAGGACCTTTTTTACCGAAAAATTGGCTGGGTGCGGTTGAAGAATTTGATAGAGCAGACTGCGTGATGGTAGGCTTGCCTTACGACGGGACATGCTCTTTCCGACCCGGGACGAGGTTTGCCCCGCAGGAAATACGCCTTGCTTCACAGGGAATTGAAACTTATTCCCCTGCGATGGACAAAGACATAAATGATATAAAATTTTACGATGCAGGGGAGCTGGAATTTCAGTTTGGCAACAGGGATGATACTATTTCTAAAATAGAAAGGGCTGCACAAGAGACTTTTTCACAAAACAAAAAATGGATAGGGGTTGGAGGAGAACATCTCGTAACCCTACCTGCAGTAAAGGCCTGTTATGAAAAACATCCTGACCTTACGGTGATTCAGTTTGATGCGCATACAGATTTAATTGATGAATATCTGGGTGAGAAATTATCACACGCAACGGTTATGAGAAGAATATCTGAGTTTGTAGCCCATGAAAATATAATACAAACAGGATTAAGATCAGGTACAAAAGAGGAATTTGACTGGATTAAAGAAAATAAAACTATGTTTAATACCAATGAGGAGTTTTCAAAAAGGGTAAAACAGTTGAACAACACACCTGTATACTTAACCATTGACCTGGATGTTCTGGACCCTTCGATATTCAGCGGAACAGGCACTCCTGAACCCGGCGGGTTAAGCTTTAATGGTTTTATGAACCGGCTTTATATGCTCAAAGAACTTAATATAGTGGGAGCAGACGTGGTTGAATTATCCCCGCATTATGATAATTCAGGGGTTTCTACTATTACCGCAGCCAGAATTATCAGGGAAGTCCTTTTAATTCTGGGCTAAACTGTTTTTTTCTTTTGATTTTGGTACAGAAATCATCACGGTGGAAGGTGTTTCCGCTTCTTCAGGTTCTTGTTTTAATGCTGATTTGAGTATTGCAACGTGGCTCCTGTAGTATTTAATCATTTCTACTACTACAAAGCAGAAAGTTACTATTAACAGTCCTGTGAAAGGTAATGCGGAAACCAGGGTAATCTGCTGGAGTATTTTTAAGCCGCCTGTATACAGGAAAAGTATTGCCAGTACGGTAAATAGCATACCCCAGGAGATTTTCATAAACACTGTCGGTTCTGTATTCGGATTTTTCTTTGATACGTATGAAAGCGTATATGTTGCCGAGTCCGCTGAATTTATGAAGAACATCGCAATAATGGCTATGTTAAGCCACGTAAGCAATGAGGTAAATACCGGTGAACTGGAAATTTCATTCAGCAGGTAGAAAAGTATGGCGTTTGTATTTTCCAGCTGAAGCTCGTTTCCAAGGTATTGATTCTCCATTTGCAATGAAATCGCAGCCCCGCCAAATACTGTAAACCAGATACAGCAGAAAGTGGTAGGAATTGCGAGGATCAGGAATACCAGTTCCCTTACTGTTCTGCCTCTTGAGACCAGTGCAACAAAGATTCCCACAAACGGTGCAAATGCTATCCACCAGCTCCAGTATTTTGTAGTCCAGTCAGTTAACCAGGTTTCGCTGCTATAATTCACAATTCCCAGGGCAAATTCAGGGAATTTTCCTATATATTCAGGGAATGATTCCATAAGCGGTACGAATAAATTGCCTTTGGGCATAAAGTAGAACACAGTAGCCAGCATAACAATACACAGGGCCATACTCACGTTGCTGACCAGCTTGATACCCTTGTCCATTCCCCTCAGGGTGGATACAATATAAGCTGCTGTTATCACGGCGATGATTGCCAGCTGAACCCATACAGACGATTCAAAATGGAATTCGTTCTGCAAACCTGCCTCTAATTGAAGCACGCCAAGTCCAAATGACATTGTAACGCCAAATAATATAGCGATTATTGTGAAAAAGTCGATTAATCTTCTTAATATGTAGTTAAATTTAGTTCCGTCATCTTTTATAAATGAGCTGAAATTATGTCCTCTTTTTAAGTTCATAGAAAAGAAGCAGATAATCAATGCCGCAAACCCGTATAACGCCCATGGATGCAGGCCCCAGTGGAAGAAAGACACCTGAAGTGCCAGGATTTTTCTGTCAATTGCAGTCAAATCCCCGTCTATAGGGTCAATAGGCGGGTTCATAAAGTGGTAAAGCGGTTCTGCCGCACCCCAAAACATAAGCCCAATACCCATTCCTGCGCAAAACAGCATTGAAAACCAGGAAATAAAAGAAAACTCAGGTTTCGCATCCTGACCGCCAAACCTGATCCTTCCTAAAGGTGAAACCCCTATAAGTAAAAATATTAACAGGGCTGTCATCATAAAGAACAGGTAAAAATCACCGAATGACGATGAAATATAATCATTTATGCTGCCTATAATTGCAGCGAATCTTTTTGGGTTTGTTACACCGGCCACTACCAGAAGCATTATAAAAACTCCCGAAAGCCAGTACAGTTTCGTTATTTTTTCTTTTTGTTGTTTATCCATAACATAGCCTTATTTTTCTCACTTAAACTTTCCCATATAAAAACGGATAATTATATTAATTGCTAGATTTTTAACATTTATTAATATTTTTTAAATTATCTTTTCTTTATTAAAATGGAATTAAATTTGAATTTGCATTTAAATTTTATAATAAATAAAATTCTACTTAAAAAGAGATATTTTTCCATAAAAAGCAAGAGGGTATTTGACCCTCTTGCTTTATTTTAGTTTAGGTTGTAACTAATATCCTGATATTCCTATAAAACCTCCTTTAAATTTTCTTTTCTACTAATAAAGTTCTTGCCTGCTATCCTCCTTTTAGTTGTTACTATGATTACCTTTGTATATATATAAAAAACGGTTTTACTCTACAATTGCGTACCTTAATAAAAACTTAACTATTTCAAGGCTGTGTTAAGCTATATTAAGCATTAATATTTCGGATATATAGAGAGTTTTGGGGAATTGCTGCTTTATTTTTATAAATATATTATTTTTAACAAATATTTAGCTGCTATTTTTTTCTATAAAAATTAGCTGGTTTAAAACATGCAAATTTCATTATTTGCTTGTATTTGAGGCAGGTCAGGACCCTTTTTTACAGGACATGGGGTGATTTGGACATGATAAAGAAAACTACAGGCATGAGAGAGGTTTATTACAGAGATTATTACTTAAAGTTTTCTCGATATAGTTGTTATTGAAGGGATTTGCAAATTTCAGGTTTGTAAAGATTTAATTGAAATATTAAACAGGCATGCAAATTGTCCAATATATCTTGTTTTAAAGGGTTTTGATCATGTTATTCGGTTATTACCGGGTTTTTCGGCATGCTCTTTAAAAAGTCAGGATAAAATTTCTATTATATAGTTATTAATACGCAGTCGGCATAACCAAGGCAGCGGGTACAACATAAATTTAGTTAGTGTAAGTGGGGATTTAAATTAATTAGGAGGAGTGAGAATGTTTGAACAAGTACAATACAGACAAGGGATTTGCCAATTTAAACAGAGATGAGGTGTTAAGAGAAAAGAAAAAGATCGATTCACACCGAGTCAACCTGGAATGCCAGAAAGAACAGTTGTTAATACTTATTGAGAAGCTATATAAAATTTCCGGCGAAAGGTTAAACCTTTTAAATTATGAGCAGGAACAAAACATTATCTCAAAGTATTTAAACAGTGCGGGTGCATATTTGTTCTCCATCGGGGATCAGTTGAAACAGGCACAATCCAGTAAAAAAGAGATTGAAAAAGAAATCTCTGATGCAAAAAAACAAATAGAAACTCTGGACAACATATTGAAAAACAGGAAACAGGATTAACCTGTTTCTTTTCTTTTGCTCTAAAATGTTTTTATGAAAGAAAAATATTTTACACACGAAAACATAGCAGACAAGGCTAAAACTCTAAAACTTGAGGCGGCTGGCCGCCATAAATTAAAGTTTACAGCCAAAAATTCTGCTTTAATGGTTCTTGATATGCAAAAATTCTTCCAGGAAACATCTTCTCACGCCCAAATACCGTCATTTGATGTTATAGTTCCCGGTATTCAGGGACTAATTTACGGCTTTAAAAATAAAGGGCTGCCTGTTATTTTTACAAAACACCTTAACACCCCTGAAAACGCATTTATGATGGATGAATGGTGGAGGGATATTATTACAACAGACAGTATTTACAGCGGAATTGTAGAAGATTTTGATACCAGCGGGCATGTAGTTATTGAAAAAAGCCAGTATGATGCTTTTTACAAAACAGGTTTAGACGGGATGTTAAGGGAATTAAAAATTAATAACCTTGTTATCACAGGAGTTATGACGCATCTTTGTTGTGAAACAACTACAAGATCAGCTTTTGTAAGGGGATTCAGGACATTTTTTACTGTGGACGGAACAGCAACATATAACGAACAATTTCACCGAAATACATTAATAAACCTTGCTCATGGATTCTCTGTCCCGGTTTTGACAGATGAAATACTGGAGAAAATAAATGACTGATCAGGAAAAAATATATGACGTTGCTGTAATAGGAGCAGGTCCGGCAGGTATTTCCTGTGCTCTCCAGTTAAAAAGATACGGTATAGAGCCGTTATTTTTTGAAAAACAACGAATTGGCGGGCTTTTACATAATGCAAACCTTGTAGAGAATTATCCGGGATTCCCGGAAGGTTTATCAGGGCCGGAACTGACCGACAGGTTTAAAGCGCACCTGAAGGCTCAGAATTTGGCTCTTCTTTATGAAGAAGTGTGCTGTGTAAGTTTAAGAGACGAAGTTTTTAACATACAGACAGGAGAAGCTGATTATAAAGCAGGGATTCTTGTCCTTGCATCCGGTACTTGTCATAAAAAACCTGATATTGAAATATCAGCAGAGCTTGCAGTTAAAGTTTTTTATGAGGTCAGGGATCTCTATGAGCAGGATTTGCAGGATAAAAAAGTTATAATCATAGGGGCAGGAGATGCGGCATTTGATTATGCGCTGAACCTGGCAGGGAATTCCGGTATAAATGAAGTTTCTATTCTGAATAAAAGCTCAAGGACCAGGTGTATCCAGCTTTTAAAAGAAAGGGCATTTAGCAATAACAGAATCACTTATATAGAAAACACTGAATCTCAAAGAATAGAGGGATTTTTAAATAAAATAAAGATAACTTGCAGGAATGGAAGTGAATTTAAGACAGATTACCTGTTGTTTGCTATTGGCAGGCAGGCCTGTCTCGATTTTTTAAGCCCTGAATTAAGCGAAAACAAAGAAGAATTACAAACCAGCAAAAAACTGTTCCTGACAGGAGATGTGAAAAACGAGATGTTCAGGCAAACCGCAATAGCAGCAGGCGATGGCCTTCGTACAGCGATGGAAATTTATAAATTTTTAAATGAAAATCAGATATAGCCCAAGAGATTACTCGCACGCAAACTGTGGGTTTGCGCCTCAAGATGATGGTAGTCAACAATCATGACCGTCATTTCGAGCTTATTGAAGAATCGCAAGCCTATTTTCTGCTGTCATCACGGAGCGATTAGTCCTGTATTTTATGATATAATTTGCTATTAAAAAAGGAAAGAAGCATGAACTCAATTATGAATTTTGAAAAAACACGGGCGTGGATAAAATCACGCTTAAGCGAGGAAAGATACCTGCATTCTCTTGGTACAGAGCAAACCGCAAAGGAACTGGCTCAAAGGTTCGGCGTTGATGAAGAGAAAGCAGCATTTGCGGGGCTTATTCACGATAATGCCAAGAATATTTCTTATGAAGATATGTTGAGAATTATAAAAGAAAATAATTTTGATATGGAAGAAGATGTAAAAACCAATCAGAAAATACTCCATGCATATCTGGGTTCTTATCTGGCAAAAAAAGACCTGAATATTAATGAACCGGAAATACTCGATGCCATAAAGTATCACACTACAGGCAGGGTAAATATGAATACTCTGGAAAAAATAATTTTTCTGGCTGATAAAATCGAAGCCAATACCAGGGATATAGACTTTAGATGCGAAGTGCTGAATATCCTTAATGAATCCAACAGTCTGGACAAAGCGGTTTTACACTGCGTAGAAAGGACAATAAAAAGCCTTCTGGACAGAAAGTTGCATATAAATTCTATAACTATAGATGTCTGGAATTATTATCTAAACAGGGTTCACTAACAGGAATCCTGTAGCAAGCTCTGAAAAGCCAACAATGCGCATACTGTTTGCATATTTTAAACGTAAAAATAAAAAAAAACTTAAATTACGACCATGTTCATTTTCTATAATATATAATTAATGATCAAAGTTTAAAAAAGTTTTGATATAGGTAAAGAGGAGAAAGATATGTCACCCCAAAGACTTGAAGTTTACAAATGCGAAGTATGCGGAAACATAATAGAAGTACTTAACGGTCAGTTTGGAGATCTGGTCTGCTGTGGTCAGAATATGAAATTAATGAAAGAGGGGACAATTGACGCTGCGCAGGAAAAACATGTCCCTGTATTAGAAAGTACTCCTGACGGTGTTAAGGTGTCGGTTGGCAGCGTAGAACATCCTATGGTAGAAAGTCATTATATAGAGTGGATTGAAGTAATTGCAGATAATAAAGTCTACAGACAATACCTTAATCCAGGAGAAAAGCCCGAAGCAATTTTCTGCATTAAAGCAGACAAAATTACGGCAAGAGAATACTGCAATCTTCACGGATTGTGGAAAGGAGAATAACAAATGTTAAAGGAAAGATTAGAAAAAGAGCTTAATAAACAGCTTAATAAAGAACTTTTTTCAGCTTATTTATATTTATCAATGAGTGCAAATTTTCAGTCAAAGGACATGCTGGGATTTGCAAACTGGATGTTTATACAGTCACAGGAAGAAATGACTCATGCGCAAAAAATATATAATTACTTAAATGAAAGAGGCGCAAAAGTTGTTTTAGAACAGATTAATAAACCACAAATAGAATGGGATTCTTCTTTAAAAGCTTTTGAAGACGCTTTCAAACATGAAGAATTCATCACAGAGTCAATAAACAACCTTGTAAATATTGCTCTGGAAGAAAAAGACCACGCAACTCATATTTTCCTGCAATGGTTTGTTACCGAGCAGGTAGAAGAAGAAGCCTCGGTAACAGAAATAATTAATAAGCTTAAACTTATGAAAGACGCACCGGGTGCTATATTTATGCTCGACAGAGAACTTGGACAAAGACAGTTTGTACCGCATGCAGTATAAAATTTATTATAAAAACAACACAAAGAGCCTGTTCATAGGGCTCTTTGTGTTTATTTAGTGTTCTACAAAAGTAATTATACCTAAATAAGTTAGTTTTCTTATTAAGATTACTTATTGAAATCGCTATTTTAGTGTTCTAAAAAATAAACGATAAATAAAAAATTTTAAGGGAGCAACAAAAAATTCTTACTTAAAATTTTCAAAATAATCCCCACCCACAACCACCAGGAGGGTGGGAGGGCAAGGTTTTTGAAAATTTTGCAAAAGTATTAACGGAAACTTATTAAGACTACTAATTAAAAGAATATTTTTTTGTTTTTAAGCAATAAACTTAATTCACAATCATTTAATAATTATTGATCTTCAGATTAATTTTATTATCATATTAATGAAGTTTTGGAAAAACTAATGTATTATGGAAATTATAAAAAGCTATTACCAGTGGTTAATAAATTGCAGATTAAGCGGACAATAATATCTTTACTTATAGCAGCATTGTTTTTATGCCAGAGCAGCGTTTGTTTTGCTGAAAACCTGGCGGACCATGAAGCTGTTGGGTTGGAATATAAGGTAAATAATGAATCCAGGGAAATTCATAACGTTATAAGGGGAAGGATCCAGTATGATGAGGGTTATAAAAATAAAGAACTCTTTACAGGTGATGTAGATGAGATAGAAGAAGGCGCTAACCTTAAAATGACAGTTGCTTCGGTAATTAGCACAGGGCTTAACCGTGAAGGTGATGAGTTTTTTGCGGAAGTAACCGATGATTTTTCAACAGAAAACGGCATCGTAATCCCATGCGGAACAGTTGCACATGGATCAGTAACCAGGATTGAAAATAGCAAAAGGCTTGGTAGAGATGGATATATAAATGTTAATTTCGATTATCTCATTACTCCTGATGGAAGAAAAATACCAATTGAAGCAAGTATGACAACAAAACGTCATCCAATTACTTCTACAGCAAAAGTTGTGCTGGAAGATACAGCATATACAGTTGCAGGTGGTGTTATAGGAGGGCTTTTAGCTCTGAAGTTTCTTGGACTTGGTACTGCTGTTGCGACAAAAGGCGGAACGCTTGCGGGTGGAGCAGGAGTTGGTGCTGTAGTAGGGCTTACTGCCTCAATGATAAGAAAGGGTAAAGAAATTCTTATTGCTCCCGGAGACGAGATCAAGGTTAAAATAGCTGAAAATTTTGAACTTCCTGTTATGTCAGAAAAAGGTCTCAGGGATAAAGAAGTTCATTATGACGGACTTGATGTAAAAATTACAGGTTATGAATTAGTAAAAGATCCTTTCGGTGATTTAAACACAATTACTTTAACCCTGGACATAGTAAATAAAACTGAAAAAACATTTAGTAGCTTTGATATGGCGCTTGTAAGCGAATATAAAAGGATATATTATGCATCACCATTTGGGGATACAGGTTTATGGTTCAAGAAAATTGTCCCTAATTCAAAAATAAGGGGTAGATTGTCTTTTTCAGTTGATAATCCAAAGAAAAAGCACTGGTTAGTATTTTATGACAATAGAACAAGGAAACCGCTGGCAAAATTTTCTTTAAAAAATGCAGAAAGAGAACTCAAAAAGCTTAGTAACAAGAAATAATAAATTTCGATCAGGTATAATAATCTTTATTAATAGTGGCTTTTTTTATCTTTTTCAAATGTTTTTGTGAACCTTTTGTACTGCCAAGATTTTTTAGTTCAGTATCAGTAAGGTGTTTTGACATAATTCTTTTGATATTTTTTTCATAAATAGGATATTTTGCTTCAAAACCTTTTTTCATAACTACAAAACTCACGTTGTATAACTCACTGCAACTATAATAGGTTATGAGGCATATTTTTACATTGTAACTTTTTCTTATTTCTATACAAGAATGAATTAAAGCAAATTCCGGCCATAGCTTTTTAATTTTTCTTCCAGTCTTTCTTTAATAGCCGAATTTTTTGCAGGGTTAACGTAATAAATATCAAACAGTCCTAGAAGAACATCAAGGTTCAACTTTGCCTCTTCTTTTGTAACATCGGTAATTAAGGCCGGATATTCATTTTTCATAGGATTTACGTTGAAGTTGTTCATTTCTATTACATAGTGCAGCAGGGTTATAAGTTCGGTTGACAAAGCCGCAGATTCTGTCATGTAACTTAATAAGTCCTGTAATTTCAATTTTTCCGGGTTTAAAAGAGGGGCCTTTTTTTGTAAAAGTTTTTTAAGACACTTTCTGCTCAAGGCAGCAGAAGCCCTGGGACTTACTTCAAGTATCATTGCGGCCTCGTTAAAGTCCTGCATGATTTCTTCATCATCAATTTCCTTTGGTGCCGGTTTTGCAGAACATAGCGGTCTTATAAACATTTTTCTCTCTGCTTTGAACCTGCTTTCTTCAGGATTGGCAGAGAAAAAGTCAAAAAGGTCATTTTTGGTAATTTCATAAAAACCCAGTACATCCTCAGGGATTTCTTCTATTTCTGAAGCGTCTATTTCTCTCGTGCTCTCATATAATAAAAATTTTCTCATACAGTTAAGGCAGGAAATTTGTCTTATATAAGCATAACCATAATTTTTATCCCTGTTTAGAGCTGCATAATTATGGTTTACATTATATGAGTTGTTGCAATAAGGACATGTTATGTGGACTACGTCTGATTTAATTAACATAAACCTTTTCCTTAAACTGTTTACTCCGTATTCTGGTTATAAAGAACTTTTTTTAGATGTGACAAGAGTTCTTCTTTTGTTGTTTGTTCTGATTCATCAAGAATTTTTGAGATGGCATTTCTTAAATCCAGTTTGGAAAAATTTTCCGGATCAAGATGATTATTTATTCCATGTTTTTTGCAGAGAGATTTGTAATAGGAAATCTGGGCTTTGGTAGGAGGTTGTTTTGACATTTTGAATTCCTGAATTTTTTTGCGTTGTTCTTTTGCATATACTTTTTGTTTTTCGTACAGGGGCTTTTGTTTTTCTTTATAAAGACACTTTTTTTGATTTTCTTTTACATAAAGCTCCAGTTCTTTCAGGAATTCTTCATTTTCAATGTATTCTTCCAGCCACGGGAAGCGAGATGAATTAATATTCAGGTAATATTTTTCTTCCTGTATAAACTGATCGGCTATTTCTGAACTTTCTTTACTAAAATGCTTTTTAACAAAGCTGGCAATATAATGGCAAAGATCAGATTTCTGCGCCTTTGTAAGGTAATTAAAAATTTTGCTTTTAGCTGTATAAATATCCATATTTTTTTAAACAGTATTTTTATTTTAATATTATACTTACCAACTGACAGGTAAGTCTAATTTGTTTAATAAAATGACAGTAAAAACATATAGTTTAATGTTCAAAGAAGCGGGTTGCCCGGTGTATAACAGGAAAAAAACAGAATGAAAGTCCTCGCAAAAACAGGCAGGGAAGATCTTGCCACAGTGTATATAGCAGAATTCTCCGAAGGTAAAAAGGTTGAATTCGTAGAATCTGTTCAGCCGCCTATCCCCAGGGAAAAAAAATGGGTGCTTATTGTATCCAGCCTGTACGGTTGCTGTGTAAAATGTGTTTTTTGTGATGCAGGCGGGGAGTATAAAGGAAAATTATCAAAACAGGAACTTTTCAGTCAGATTGATTTTCTGGTGACAAACCGATACCCTGACAGGATAATACCTGTGGAGAAGTTTAAGATACAATTTGCCAGAATGGGTGAACCTGCTTTTAATGAAAATGTGCTGACTGTCCTTACAGAATTTCACGATATATATGACGCCCCGGGGTTCATTCCTTCAATTTCCACTATAGCTCCGGCAGGGGTTGATGATTTTTTTGAAAAACTTTTGCAGATAAAAAAAGAAATTTATAAAGATAAATTCCAGCTCCAGTTTTCTATACACACAACTGACCAGAAGCTTAGGGACGAGATGATTCCGGTCAAAAAATGGGATTTTAATCAAATATCAGCTTACGGACAGGATTTTTACGAAAAAAATCACAGGAAAATAACCCTTAACTTTGCGCTTGCCGATAATATTCCGCTGGAGCCGCAAGTACTGGCAAAGTATTTTTCCCCGGAAAATTTTTTAATAAAAATCACACCGATTAACCCAACTTATAACGCAAGAAAACACGGGCTTTCTTCTGAGGGTTTACTTGCATGTAACAGAAACAGCTTGATTTCAGAGTTGAAGCATGCAGGATACAACGTTATTTTGAGTATAGGAGAACTCGAAGAAAACCAGATAGGCAGCAATTGCGGCCAATACCTGGAAAATTATGAAATAGAAAAAGAAAAGCTGGGCAACAGCTATACTTATCAGCTTCAATCAGTGTGATTTATCACCTGTTTATCAGAGAAGATAGGACTTTTAGCCTTTTATTCTATTGTAATCATCTGCATATCTTACGATATCATCTTCACCAAGGTAACTGCCGTTTTGAATTTCAATTACAATAACCCGGGAATCGGTTTTATTTTCCAATCTATGAAGAGTTTCCCTGGGGATAAGTACATGCTCCCCTATAGTGTATTCCTTTGTTGATTCCCCACAGACAATTACAGGATTTCCTTCAACCACTGTCCAGAATTCGCTTCTGAATTTATGTGTCTGTAAACTGAATCTTTCGCCCGGGTTAATTACTAATTTTTTAACTTTGTAAGATTCACCCTCATCCAGTATGGTGTAGTATCCCCAGGGCCTGTGTTCCGTAAATAGTTCCGTCATACTAATCATCTATATTACCTTAATAATAACAATATTTTTAAATTTTAACATGATATTTAAATTTTGGGTTAATTAGAAAAGGCACGAAAAATAAAAATTTATACTGCTTTATACCCCCGGCTGCCGTGAAATATTAGAAAGTATTTCTATGGGGTGTTAAACTGTTTTTTAATACTTAAATACAATGTTGTTTATTTAAAAAAGTGATATATTAAAATTAAATTTTGTATAAACTTTTTTAATTCTATAAAATCCCGGTCCTAGCTGGGCACGCTGGATGCGCGTTTAAAAGGACCGGGATCTTGTAGAATTAAAGTATATGGAGTCTACCTATCTGATTCTTCTTCTTCTTTTTCTATTTTAACGCCCAGTTTTCTTAGCTCACTCAAGGCTCTCTTAGAATACATTGTTTCCGGGAAATTCCTTGTAACCACGCTAAAATACTGTATTGCATCCTGTTTGTATTCCCTTTCTTTCAGGATAAAAGCTGCGTCATAAAAAAGTTCTGCATACATCGGGTCTTTGAGGTTTCCATCTGCGATAGAATTGAGCTTTGTTTTTATATCAACTAATTTCTGACTATCTTCAGGGGAAAATAGGCTTAATGTGTGGATTTTTTTATTGAGGAAATCAATATTTTCCTCGACTCTTTTTATCTCTTCTTCTTCAAGGCTGCTTGTTTTTTTTGCAGCATCTACGGAGGGACAGGGTACAAACAACTGAACTGCAATTATTGCAGGAATAATTAAAATTATAAATAAATTTCTTTTCATGTTTTTTCCTGATTTTTTATACGTCTAATTTCAGATTACACTATAAAATTCTCGGTAATCTTCCGCTAATTATATGATTAATTAAGGAATAAATAAACAGTTTTTACGCCTTAAAATTTTCAAAAAATCTATATTTAATAGGTGGCGCAGGCGTAGCCTGCGCCACCTATAGGGCGGTTGTGGGTGGGGATTATTTTGAAAATTTTAAGTAAGAATTTTTTGTTGCTCCCTTAGATATTTTTAATAGTCTTAAATAAGTTCTAAAGGTTTCTGGTAGTATAATAATAGTGGTATCCATCCTCTGGTATTTTTGTTTTAAAATGAATTGAAATATACAATATAATCTGCGAAAATCTAATAAAGTAAACAGGGATACCATGCAGATTTTGGATACTTTCAGGTAAATAAAGAAGAGGTAAAATTTATGGAATTCCTTAGAGAAAATAAAAGAGCAATTGTACTTGTAATCACTGTTTCATTTGTCATGTGGACAGTCAGCATGATGTTGATTCCTGTATTACTCGGTTAATAAAAAGTATAAGCTGGAAAATGAAAAAACAATTTAATCTGTCTGGTGTTAAGGAGTTATTTTATATTGTAATAATATCATGTCTTGTTACAGCACTGATATTAGTGTTACCTGCGGACGCAAATACCAGAAAAGAAATCGAAAAAGAAAAACTTGAAAAAAAAATAAACGAATTAAAGAAAAAAGAAGAAGTTGAGATAAAAAAGCTTACTGTAACCCAACAAAATCTTGAAAAAACAGAAAAAACCATTAAAAACTGCCAGAATGAACTGTGGAAGTCAAGGCTTAACTTATCCCGACTGCAGTCTCGTCTTAATTCACTTGAAAGAGAACACAAAAAGCTCTCAAAGACAGCGGAGCAAAGACTAAGAGAAATTTATAAAGGAGAGAGGATAAGCCTGCTCCACGTTATTTTTGCATCTCAGGACCTGCCAACTCTTTTTGACAGGCTATATTACCAGAAAGCTATGATACAAAAAGACAAAGAATTAATGAATGAGGTAAAGCAAAAATCCAATGAAATAATCAGATCTCAAAGATCCATTGCATACGAAAAAAACAATGTGGCATCCAGTTTAGAAGTTATGAGCAGGAAAAAGAGACGCCTTAACTATTCTGTGCAAACAAGCGAATACCTTATAAACAAGCTTAGAACTGACAGACAGGCTTATGAACAGGCACAGAGGGAACTTGCAAGCCTGTCAAAAGATATTGAAGACGATATAAGCAACCTTGTATCAACAGAAACACTGATAGATTCAATATTTATCAGGCCTGTAGTAGGAGCGATAACCTCGGGGTTCGGATGGAGAAGACACCCGATATTTGGCAGCAGAAGGTTTCATTCCGGCATAGATATTGCAGGACCAAACAGATCACCTATTAAAGCATCGAATTCCGGGAAGGTAATCCATTCAGGCTGGTATGGCGGTTACGGGAAAGTTGTTATTATTAACCATGGAATACTTGCTGACGGGCCATATAAAGGGGAAAAGGTTTCTACACTATATGCCCACATGTCCAGAATAGATGTTGCAGTTGGAAATTACGTTAAAAAAGGTCAGATTGTAGGATATGAAGGCTCAACAGGGTATAGTACAGGGCCGCATCTGCATTTTGAAGTAAGAATTAACGGAAAACCCGCAAACCCGCTCATTTTTATTAAGTAAATTTTAGCTGGTTAATACATCAGTCAATTTAATGGTCGCATGAGTTTGTTTCTGGCAAAATGTGATTAATATCTGGTTTATAGATCGGAAAAAAAATGAACAAAAACCAAATAGTTATAAAAGACAGCATAATAAATAAATTCAGGTCAATAGCAGGCAAAGACAATGTGCTTATTGAATACGAAGACAGATATTGCTACGCATACGATGCTACGGCAATCGGAGAAAAGCTTTATTTGCCGGATGCGGTTATCCTACCCGAAAATAAAAATCAGATAAGTAAAATTCTAGCAATAGCAAATGAAAACAAAATTCCGGTAATTTCCCGGGGCGCAGGCACAAACCTTGTAGGCGGATGTGTTCCTCTGAAAGGCGGAATAATCCTGCATACTTCCAGAATGAACCGGATATTAAACTTTGATAAAACTAACCTTCAGTGTACGGTAGAACCGGGAGTGGTAGTGGAGAAACTGCAGCAGGAAGCAGAAAAACAGGGATTGTTCTTCCCTCCGGACCCTGCCAGTTTAAAGGTTTCAACAGTTGGCGGCAGTGTAGCCCAATCGTCAGGAGGACCAAGAGGGTTTAAATACGGTACAACAAAGGATTATGTACTGGGTTTGGAAGCAGTACTGGCAGACGGGACAATAATCAGGACCGGTGGAAAAACTGTTAAAAATGTTACAGGATATAACCTGAACCAGCTGTTAATCGGCTCAGAAGGCACGCTTGGAATAATTACAGAAGCCACTTTAAGACTTATCCCAAAACCTGAGGAAAGACAGGTTCTTCTTGCATGCTTTGATTCCATAGACATGGCGGTTAATGCGGTAACAGGGATTATTTCAGCCAGAATCACTCCATCCACCCTTGATATTATGGACAAAAACACTATGCAGACCATAGAAAAATTCCATAAAACCGGGTTACCGACTGATATGGATGCTGTGTTGATTCTGGAAGTAGATGGATTTAAGGAATCAGTAAAAGTTCAGACCGAGCAAATTATGAATATTTGCCGGGAACTGGGCGCTGAAAAAATTCGTGCTTCCCGGAATGAGCGGGAAGCAGAGGAAATCTGGTTTGCGAGAAGGTCAGCATTTGGTGCGGTTTCCAGATTAAGTCCGAATGTTTTGACAGAAGATGCAGTTGTTCCCAGAGATAAAATTCCTGATATGATAAGACAGATAAGACGAATTGCGGATAAATACAGCTTAACTGTCTGTATTATGGGTCATATAGGTGATGGGAATATTCACCCTAATTTTTCCCTTGATTTAAGAAATAAAGACGAAGCTGAACGTTTTGAAAAAGCGGCAGAAGAGCTTTTTGACGCAGCAATTTCTTTAGGAGGAACACTTTCAGGCGAACATGGTATAGGTTTTTCAAAATCTGCATATATGGAAAAAGCCCTTGATAAAAAGAATATAGAACTGATGAAATCAATTAAATCACTTTTTGACCCCGCTGGAATACTAAATCCAGGTAAAGTGATTTAAAACTAATTTAACCGGATAATACTAAAGCTATCTATAAATTTAGAGTCAGTCTATAGAATCAAGCAATTCTTCGTTCCCGCTATTTTCGTCTTTCGGGTCGATTTCTGTGATTCCATTTGAACGGTATTTATTTTTATCTGATTTATTTTTTATGTCTTCCCAGCGACCGACATTATATATTGTGTTGCTTCTTTTTATATGTTCTCTTCGTCTTTCCCAAAAATCTTTTTCACTGTTATTGCAGTCTTTATTATAATTACATTTGCTGCTGTTATATCCCCGAAAAACCCAATATTTTGACTGTTGCCTGCTTTGTTCGGTGTGTCTTCTGTTATGCAATTCCCAAAATGTTTTTTTGCGGGCATCTGCGGTGTCAGAAACTGTAATGCACATTGCAAAAGAAAAACAAATAACTAAAATTAATGTAATCCAACTAATTCTCATAACTTCTCCTTCAAGAACCGGGAAATTAGTCTTTTACCCGAGCCTTTATTATTTTGCGCTTTGTGCTTTAATGGTATATTATTTTTGTTGTTATATAAATAAACGAACGTGACAAGAAAAAGTTCATATTTTACAAGGAATTTTAATAAAAATTTGGAAAAGTTATTATGACTGAAGTTAAAACAAAATATGAAACTGTTATAGGGCTTGAAGTACATGCCCAGATGAAGACAAAATCAAAAATATTTTGCGATAGTGCAACAGAATTCGGGCAGGAGCATAATACACAGATTTGTCCGGTATGTACAGGCTATCCGGGTGTTCTGCCTGTATTAAACAAAAAAGTAGTGGAATACGCAATACTCACCGGTCTTGCACTGAACTGTGAAATAGCAAAATACTCCAAATTTGACAGAAAGCATTATTTCTATCCGGATTTACCAAAAAACATCCAGATTTCGCAGTATGACATGCCGATTTGCAAAAACGGATTTATAGAAGTTAATGGCAAAAAAATAAGAATCAACAGAATCCATATGGAAGAAGATGCAGGCAAGCTTGTTCATGCCGGGGCGGCAGGGATTGCAGGATCAACTTACAGTCTTGTTGACTATAACAGAACAGGTATTCCCCTTCTGGAAATAGTCAGCGAACCTGATATTTCCTCACCTGAAGAAGCCCGGATTTATATGGAAGAATTAAGAAATATAGTTAGATATTTAGGAGTTTGTGACGGCAACCTTGAGGAAGGCAGCCTGAGGTGTGATGCAAATATCAGTATCAGACCGGAAGGACAGGAAGAATTAGGGGTAAAAGTTGAAATAAAGAACCTTAACAGCTTCCGTGCACTGCAAAGGGCTCTGGAATATGAAGTTGAGCGACAAATTGAAGAAGTGGAATCAGGGGGCAGGCTTATTCAAGAAACCCGACTCTGGAAGGACGATCAGGGCATAACAATTTCTATGAGAACTAAAGAAGAATCTCATGACTACAGGTATTTCCCGGAGCCTGACCTTGTTCCGCTGGAAATCGACGCTGACTGGGTACACCAGCTCAGGGAGTCCATGCCGGAATTGCCTGAAGAAAAACGCCGCAGATATTCAGAAAAACTTGGCCTGTCAGAATATGACGCAGGTGTAATTGCGGATTCTCTGGAAACAGCGGAGTTTTTCGATAGGACAGTTGAATCCACCAAAAATTCAAAAGCAGCTGCAAACTGGCTGACAGGTGATATAGCAGCTTACCTGAAAGACAGGAAGATAAGCCTTGAAGATACTGAACTTACTCCTGAATCCCTTGCTGAAATGATTGACCTGATTGATAAAGGTACAATATCAAACGCTATTGCCAAAAAGGTTATTATAAACCTTATGGAGAAAGGCGGTTCTGCTCAAAAGATCGTTGAAGAACAGGGTTTGAGCGTAATTTCAGATGAAGGGCAGATTTCTGAAATAGTTAAAAAGATTATTGCCGCCAATCCAAAAGAAGTTGAAAAATATAAAGCTGGCAAAAAGCAGGTTATCGGCTTTTTTGTCGGACAGGTAATGAAGGAGACAAAAGGAAAAGCTAATCCCGGACTGGTAAATAAACTGTTTCAGGATGAATTGGATAAAACATAGAAATGAATATAAAGCCTTATATTTTCGGTCTAAGAAAAAGTTTCAAAAATTCTAATAAATTTTTCTTGAAAAGTAAATTTTATTCAATTATAATTTAGTTGCGATAAGGGGCTGTAGCTCAGACCGGTTAGAGTGCCTGCCTGTCACGCAGGAAGTCGCGGGTTCGATTCCCGTCAGCCCCGCCACAAAAACCCCATCTCTTCTGCAGAGGGGGTTTTTAGTTTTTATAAAATAGATAAAACTTTAAACATATGCAAAACTTTTATTAGTTTAATAAAACAAAAGGTTTTGCGTTATGAAAAAAATTTTATTACCTGTATTGCTTTTATCATTGTTCTCAATGTCTGTAATGGCTGATACTTTTGTACGTGGACATTTTCGTTCTAATGGAACTTATGTTACACCTCATTATCGCTCTAATTCTAATAAGACTAAACTTGATAATTTTTCTACCAAAGGAAACTTTAATCCTTATACAGGAAAAAAAGGAACAAAAAAAATAAAAACATTTAGCTATGAATACGACTCGTTATTTAAATAACTTTTAATAGTAAAAAATTTAATAAAGGATGGTGCAATGGATACTTTAGCAAATTTATTAAATGCAGGTGCAGCCGCTGTTTTAGCTGGAGTTGCCTGGAAGGCTGGAGATTCTTGGATAAAAGAAAAAAGGAGAAATATTTATGGAGATACTTATAATTGTTTAGTAAATGCTGCTTTTTCATTAAAACAATTACAATTCGGTTCAAGTCCAAAAAAATTAAACTCAGCACTAAAATCTTTAACAATTTTTAGAGATTATTATACGAAAAATGCTTTTTATTGTTCCAGTAAGCTTTATAAAATGTTTCATTCTTACTTTGTTAACTTAAAAGAAATATTAGATCACTATTCTGGCTTTGTACCTATAGAAGACAGTAAACTGCGAACTCTTGAAATCAATTACATTGAACACATAATTCACAATGATCAGAATGATTTTGTTTCTCAAATAAAGAAAAAATTAAAAATAAAGGATAACTAAGCATAAAATTTTGCATTTCCCATAATAAAAGTTCTAACTTTGTCAATCCAGCCAGCTTTAGTAGTGATATCTGCACTGCAGAATTATTATAGCGTCATCTTCAATTTTATAAACTAACCTGTGTTCATAATTAATTCTTCTTGACCAGAACCCGTTAAGATTAAATTTGAGGGCTTCCGGTTTGCCCAACCCCTCAAACGGTGTTTTTTGAATATCTTTAATAAGTTCATTGATTTTTTTTAAAACTTTTCGATCTTTTTCTTTCCAGTATTCATATTGCTTTTTGGCTTTTTGAGTAAATTTAATCTTCATAATCTTCAAAAAGCTCCATTTCAACAACATCGCCTTTTTCTGATTCTTCTATGGATTCCATTAATTCCTTTGCGTTTTTGGGACTCTTTAAAAGATAGGCTGTTTCTTCCAGTGCCTGATAATCTTCCAGGGATAAAACCACGACAGACTCTTTATCTTTTCTTGTTACAATAATTCCAAGATGATTCTCGCAAATTTCTTTCATTTTTTTTGCTAAATTTGCTCTAAAAGCGGTATATGAAATTGCTTCCATTTAATTTTCTCCTGTACTATATCTTGTACCTGTACATATTATAGTACATCTTTTAACTGCTTTCAATATGCTTATAAAATATGCAACGTTTTCTAAAATAAATGTTCTAACTTTGTCAATCCAGCCCCGCCATTACGCCCCCAATCCACGAGGGTATGGGTGGTAATTGTTTTTGATCGTTTATAAGCATCGCCCCCTTTAAGTTTTTACAAGTGTTCTAAAAAAATAAACGATAAACAAGAAATTTTATTCAGAAATGAACAAAACGGATAAAATTTTAAAAAACCTGTATAAAAAAGCGGTGGCTTTGCCACCGCCACCTCCAGGGGAGGGTGGGCGGGCATGGTTTTTTAAAATTTTGCGAAAGTATTTAACGGAAACTTATTAAAACCACTAATAACTAAATTTTAAGGTGGTTTATACCAAATAGAATAAGGTTATCCATAAGACTAGCCTTACAAACAGGAATCTTGCAGCAAATCCTGCAATTCAGCTGTTTTGTTATTCAGGTATGTTAAAAAATATAAATATCAATTTTTTGTTTATTGAAATTTACAAAAAAATATTTACACAAATTATTTTCACCCTTGAAGCAAAAGAGTTTCAAACTATAAAGTTTTGAATAAGCGAATTTATGAAAAAAATTTTTCTTTAGTATTCTAAAATTAAATAGTAAAAATAATTTTTTACTGTATAATAAACACTTAATATGGGTTATATAAGGAATAAGCAATAATAACTTGCTTAAAGGTTTGTTTTTACATCTTATATAAAACAATAACAAGACAGCAACTAAAGGAGATAGCTGAAAATGACATCAATAGGATATTTTAGGAACTCAGAAGAGTTTAAAAAAATCAGTTCACCGTTAAGATTAACCGTCCAGACATCTTTCTACGGTAACAATGTGAAAAAAGTTTCTTCGCTTTCAGAAGCTTACAGGCTCGCAAAAGAAAGTTTGGGTACAGTTGAACTTACAGGTATGCCTGTTTATGAACCGGAGGTTCAGGGCTTGCCAAAAGACGCTAATGTACTTCTTTTCAACGACGGCGCTGTAGTAGGAAGATGTGCAGCTGCAAGAATAATCATCGGTGAACCGGGTTGTGACGTGAATAAATTTCTTCCGATCGTAAGAAACGCTGTATATGACACAAGATACAAATTAATGTATCACGCAGAAACAATAGTCGGACTTGATAAAGACTTTATGGTAAAAGCTCACCTGATAATCCCTGAAAATCAGGAAAACATAATGTATAGCTGGATGCTAAACTTCCAGTACTTTAACGAAGTATACAGCCAGATGTACAAAGAATCCAGAGAGATTCCTGAAGGCGACATAATCTTATTCTCAGACCCGACATGGTCACATCCTGACTTCCCGTACGGATTAACATTCTTTGATCCGGAACATAACTGCGCTGCAATCCTTGGTATGAGATACTTCGGAGAGCATAAAAAAGGCACATTAACACTTGCCTGGGGAATCGCAGCCAGAAACGGTTATGCTTCCTGCCACGGCGGACTGAAAAGGTACAATGTTTCTGATGACAAAAAAGTTTCAGTTGCTGTATTCGGACTGTCAGGATCAGGAAAATCCACAATTACTCATGCAAAACACGATGACAAATATGATGTAACCGTACTTCATGACGACGCATTCATCATCAATACAGATGAAAAATACTCCATAGCTCTTGAGCCTGCATATTTTGACAAGACACAGGACTACCCGATGGGTTGTGAAGACAATAAATACATCATAACGCTTCAAAACAACGCTGCTGTAACAGATGAAGAAGGTAAGTTATACGTTGTATCAGAAGACCTCAGAAACGGAAACGGCAGGGCTGTAAAATCCAAACTCTGGTCACCAAACAGGGTAGACAGGGTTGATGAGCCGATAAACGCTATTTTCTGGCTTATGAAAGACCCGACAATCCCGCCGGTATTAAAACTCAAAGGTTCTTCACTCGGAGCAGCTATGGGTGCAACACTTGCCACAAAAAGGACTTCAGCAGAAAGACTTGCTAAAGGCGTTGACCCGAACGCACTCGTAGTTGAGCCGTATGCAAACCCATTCAGAACATACCCGCTTGATCTTGATTATTCAAGATTCAAGAAACTCATAGATGACGGAGTAGATTGCTACATCCTGAACACAGGCGAGTTCATGGGCAAAAAGGTCCAGCCCAGGCATACATTAGGAATAATAGAGTCCATAATTGAAGGTACCGCTCAGTTCAAGCAGTGGGAGAATTTCTCTGATATAGAAATTCTTGAACTCGAAGACTTTGATACAGGCTTAAGCAACGAAGAGTATAAACAGCAGTTTATAGCAAGGTTAAACGACAGATTAAACTTCATTAAATCCAGAGAAACAGAAAAAGGCGGAGTTGATGCGCTTCCTGCGGATGCAGCCGCTGCTGTTGAAAAGGTAATTAAGGAAGTCGGCGGTAAAGTTACTGCTTAGATTTGGTTTCAAAAATATACAAAAAAATCCGGATTCTTATGAGTCCGGTTTTTTTTATAAAAATGTAAATTTTTGTTCTTTACCTGTTTTTATCACTTCATAGGAAGCAAAAAAGGATGAAAAATGAATATATCTTTACAAACCCCTAATTTTTTAAATAATTACAAGACAACTCCAAGAAAAGCACCCTCATTTGGAATAAAGATGGAACCGGGGGACTATCATTTCGAATATAAAAGAAATCCGTGTCATAATGGATTATCGTCAGATGAATTTATCATAAGCAGGCTAATACACTATTTCCCTAATTCAAAAGGTGTAAAAGTACTGGATATAGGAGCAGGTCAGGGCAGAAACGCTGTTTCTGTAGCCGAAGAAGGCTACGTTATAACAGCTCTGGAAATAAACCCATTGGGTCAGGAGCAATGCAAAAGATCTGCAGAAAGGAAAGGTGTCAAACATAAACTGGATTTTAGCTGTGCAAATATTCTTGATGACTGGGAACAAGACGAAAAGTATGATTTTGCCTTTATGGCAAATGTTGCCCAGCACTTAAATAGTGAAGAACTCGAAAAAACTCTTGCCAACGTAAACAAATGCCTTAAACCCGATGGCGCTTTGGTATTTGATGCCCTCACTCTTAAAGGGAAGAAGGAAAAAATATTTAAAAATTACCACGATTGGGCAGGAATTACAGACAGGCGAAAAATAGAGACAAACGGTTCATCATATTTTAAAGATAATGAAGAAATTTCAGGTATTGCAGCAAAAAATGGATTTAAATTGATAGAGGTTGCCCCTTACAAGGAAGTCCTGAAGTTACGTCCTCCTTGGGTGTCCGCCTGGCAGAAAACTTTTGACCAACATAACTGGTATGTTTTAAAGAAAATAAAACCCGCATAAACCGGTTTTTTAAGGAGGTCACAAAAAATTCTTACTCAAAATTTTCAAAAGAATCCCCATCCCCCAGCCACCCAATTTGAAAATTTTTATTAAAGATTTCATTATAAATAAAGCGTGAAATTTTTTGTCACCTACTAACAAAATTATAAAATTTAACCTGCTTTGCGATAAAGTTACTGCTTATACTGATTTCAATAAGTAATCTTGAAATAAAATTAATGAACATAAATCGGTATGGCGAAGCGGGAGTGACGTTTTCAGAAAAATCCGGCTTTGCCGGTTTTTTATTTTAACTGTTAACTTTTTGTTAATTTGGGTTTTATATGAATAGATAATTTAAAAAAGTAGAGAAAAATGAGCATATCTTTTCAAAATCCGTATCATTTTAATACTTATAGAGCAAATCCTCGGCAAAATTCAGCTTCTTTCGGAGTAAGAATTGAATCTCACGGTTATGATAAAGCATATAAGTCAAATCCTCTTCATAATGGTTTATCAGCTGATGAATTTATCATAAGCCGTTTAATGCACTATTTCACAAATTCAAAAGGCGTAAAAGTGCTGGACGTAGGTTCTGGCCAGGGAAGAAATGCGGTGCCACTGGCAAAATTAGGTTATGATGTAACAGCTCTTGAAATAAACTCTTTAGGCCAGGAGCAGTGCAGAGAATATGCAGAAAAAGAGAAAGTTGCTCATAAAATGAGATACAGTAATAAAAATATACTTGATGATTGGGAAATAGAAGAAAAGTACGATTTTGCTTATATGGCCAATGTAACGGAGCATTTAAGCAAAGAACAGGTTTTAAAAGCACTTAATAATTTAAATAAAAATCTAAAAGTAGATAGTATCCTGATATTTGATGCTACAACTCTTGAGGATGACAGAAAAGTAAAATCCATTTGGGAGTCCAAAGAAGCTATGCAGGGAGAAGGCAGGTCTTATTTTAAAAACAAAAAAGAAATAACTGATATTGCTGCTCAATCAGGATTTGAATTAGAGGAATATTTTCCATACTGCGAAAATATCGACAGACGTCCCAGCTGGGTGAAGTCATGGAAAAACGACTTTGATGAGTATAACTGGTATGTTTTCAAAAAGACCACGAATTTATAACCAAAACCATACTATCTCTTTCATACTATCTCTTTGAATAAGCCAGCACCTTTAGTTTTTCCTTGATATCAACCTGTCTTTTGTATAAAGGCTCTGTGTTTTCCTTGTAAACCGACAGGTCATCCTCAAATACAGGCTTGTCAGGGTTTGTGTATATTACGCCAAGGGGGAACTTGTCTGTTTCTATGGCTTTCTGGAACGCAGCAACCCTGTCAGTCGGGTCATAGCTGTCATCCACGTAATATGTATTATCCTTAAACCACTTGAATGTATTAATTTTATTGAAAGTTACGCATGGCTGGAAGATATCGACAAGCGCATAACCTTTGTGAGATATGGCTTTTTTAAGGATTTCCTTCAGCTGGTCTTTGTCTCCCGAAAAACCCCGGGCAACAAACGACGCATCCAGGGCAACAGCAACGGCTAAAGGGTTAAAAGGATCTGACTTGACTGTCTGGAGAGATGATACATATCCTCTCTGGCTTGATGGAGAAGCCTGTCCTTTGGTTAAGCCGTAGACCATGTTGTTATTCACGATATTTGTGATGTTCGGGTTACGCCTTATGGTGTGGATAAAGTGGTTACCGCCTTCGCCGTACATATCACCGTCCCCGCTGTGCGCAATTACCGTTAATTCCCGATTAACCGCCCTGATCGCAGTCGCAGGGGAAAGTGCCCTTCCATGGAGGCCATTAAACACGTTTGCCCGCATATAATGAGGGGTTTTTGCGGCCTGACCTATTCCTGAGACCATCACCAGGTCATTTGGAGGGATATCAAGCTCTGCAAGAGCATTTTTCAGGGTGTCCAGTATGGGGTAATCCCCGCAGCCCGGACACCAGGCTATGTCTATATTTTCAAGATTATAACTGTTTACATCCATGACAAACTTCCTTTAATTCTTTGACAATTTCTTCCACAGAAAAAGGCATTCCGCTGTATTTAAGGATTTTATACGGAATTTCCACGCCGGTTTCAAGTTTTATAAGTTTCCCAAACTGGGAAGTGGCGTTGTTTTCTGCAATAATCAGGTTTTCTGCCCTGTCCATATAATCTTTCAGGCTGGAATGGATCGGGTAGACCTGGCAAAAGTGCAGCAATGCCATTTCCGGGTCATTCAGGCTGTTTAAAGCTTCTTCAATAACTTTTTTAGTCGAACCCCAGCTAATAATCAGGGTTTTATATAATTCAAGACCGATTAACTCCGGCGGAACTATTTCTTTTTTAATTAAATCCAGTTTTTTAAGCCTTTTTTCAACCATTTTGTTTCTTATATCAAGATTCTCAGTGATATGGCCCTCTTCGTCGTGCTCATCGCTGTCAACCACGACAAGACCTTCGCCGTATCCGGGGATTCCACGTGGGCTTATACCGTTTTCTGTTAGCTCATACCGCCTGTAGTCCTGATTTGTCTTTTCAAAATGATTATGGACTTCGATACTGTCAAAATCCAGCGAATCTATGCTGTATAGAGAGTCCAGAAGATACTGGTCTGTCAGGATAAACACAGGGCTTTGAAATTTATCCGCAAGGCTAAATGCCTTTTGCGATAGCTCAAAAGCTTCCTGTGGTGTTCCGGGAGCAAAAATTATCCGTGGGAATTCCCCGTGGCCAGAATAAAGAGCCAGTTCAAGATCGCCTTGTTCTGTTCTTGTCGGCAGACCTGTAGCAGGTCCTGGTCTTTGCGCAATATGTATGACTATAGGTATTTCCAACATGCCGGAAAGACTAACCCCTTCAGACATAAGCGCAAACCCTCCTCCGGAAGTTGTTACCATCGCTCTTGCTCCGGCATACCATGCCCCGAGCCCTGTATTAATTGCAGCGATCTCGTCTTCTGCCTGGTCCACAATTATGCCAAAATCATCCGCCTGCCTGGCAAGGAAGGCTAATACGCCTGTTCCGGGGGACATCGGGTATGAGGATATAAAGTTGCAACCGCCTGCAATACAACCCATAGCAACGGTATCTGTGCCGTTAACCAGCATATTGTCTTTCGCTTCGGGATTTTTTGGTATATCAATTTCTATTCCATTGTCATTGGTGTATTTCTGGCCAAGATCATAGCCGATTTGCGCTGCTTTCAGGTTGTTGTTGAGAATTTCCGCAGGCTTGTCCAGGAAGATTTTTTTCAATTCCAGCTCTATAATGCTAAAATCAATGGAGAACAAGCCAAAAACAAGCCCTGCTGCTATTGTGTTGGCATAAATCTTGCCCCCGGCTTCTTTTGAAAGCTTGGCTAACGGGATATCAACCACTTTTAAACTGCTGTCCAGATTGTTTTTATGTTCTGAAAAAATTATGGTATTTTCTGAAATTCTTGATTCCAAATGCTGAAAAACGTCTTCTGACAGGGCAATTAATATATCTATCCTGTCAACATAAGCTGAGACCGGTTTTGAAGAAATCCTGACTTCAGTAGAATTGCATCCGCCACGGATTCTTGACATAAATTCCTTGGTGGAGTATGTATAGTAGCCGGAATTTTTAAAAATTCGTGTTAAAAACTGCTCTACGGTTTCAATTCCCTGCCCTGCCGCGCCGGAAATAACCACGGAAGCGTTCTCTTTTATAAAAAATTTACTCATATAACTTCCTTTTTTGCGCTCACGATTAAAAAATTATACGTTTTTTTAACACTTTTTTTAATTTTTTTATGAAATCTTAATAATACATATCAATTTTTATATTATTAAACTTGATATTCAGTCTCTTATTTTTTATCATTAACAGGATTAACCAAAGTTACGGAAAAGAAAATGATCAGAACAGCAGTAGTAGGATCAACGGGATACGTGGGGGAAGAGCTTGTAAGGATACTGTGTGCCCATCCTGAGGCGGAATTGTCTTATATAACATCTCACAGTAACGTTGGACAAAAGTATTCGGATATTTATCATAACTTTAACAGCTTTATAACAGGTGAATGTATTGAAGAAAACATCGAAGAACTAGCAGACAGGGTTGATGTAATATTTATCGCTCTTCCGCACGGCATAGCGTGCAAGAAACTCACTAAAGAAATTCTGGATAAAGTTAAAGTGATTGATTTGGGAGCTGATTTCAGGATAAAAAACCAGGCAGTATATGAGGAATGGTATAAGACCGGACATGAAGCCCCGGAACTTTTGAAAGAAGCTGTTTACGGCCTTTCCGAATGGAAACGAGACAGGGTTAAAAACGCCCGGCTGGTCGCAAACCCCGGATGCTACACAACATGCAGTATTTTAAGCCTGCTGCCGCTGGTTAAAGAAAACCTGATTGATACAGAGACCATAGTTGTTGATGCAAAATCAGGCGTTACCGGAGCAGGCAAGACATTAAACCTCGGTACGCATTTTACCGAGTGTAATGAATCAATAAAAGCGTATAAAATAGCCTCTCATCGGCACACCCCGGAAATTGAGCAGGAAATAAGCGAAGTTGCGGGTAAAGATATTAAACTAACCTTCACCCCTAATCTTATCCCTATCCAGCGTGGAATTTTGTCCACCTGCTACGCAAAACTCAAGGATAAATCACTAACTTACGAAGAGATCAGGCAGGTTTACCTTAAATACTATGAAAACGAGTATTTTATAAGGGTTATGCAAAAGGATACCTATCCGGAAACCAGATGGGTGAGGAATTCCAATTTCTATGACGTTAGTTTTAAGATTGATAACAGGACACGAAATTTAATTGTGATCGGCGCAATTGACAACCTTGTTAAAGGCGCATCAGGTCAGGCTGTGCAGAACATGAACATAATGTTCGGGCTGGATGAAAAAACCGGTCTGCAAAATGTTCCTGTATGCCTGTAAAATTATGCTACACTTGAATAAAGAGCAAAGGGCGGACAATAATAATGAGCTCAGGTTATAAAACAGAAATTAAAGATATAAATATAATATCAGGCAATATAGTTGCGCCTGAAGGTTTTTTTGCTACCGGGAGCCATATCGGCATAAAACGCAAAAGAAAAGATTTAACACTTATAAAAAGCGAAGTTTCTGCCACAGCAGCGGGTGTATTCACCCAAAACACCATACAGGCCCCACCTGTCCTTTGGAACAAAAGCCATATAAACAATAAAATAAGAGGAATTGTCATAAACAGCGGGATAGCTAATTCCTGCACCGGCAAAACCGGGGTTAAAAACGCAGAATTAATGGCGGAAATCTATGCTGAGTGCATAAACGCTGATAAGCACGAAATTCTTGTCTCTTCCACAGGCGTTATAGGCGTTCAACTGCCTATGGAAATACTTTCCCAGGGAATAAAAAACACCTTCCAGCAATTGGACAGAAGCGAAAAATCTGCCCAAAAAGCCGCAAAAGGGATTTTAACCACTGATACATTTATAAAAGAAATCGCTGTAGAATTGGAAATTGGCGGGAAAACAGTAAAAATTGGCGCAATAGCTAAAGGCTCAGGCATGATTCACCCTAATATGGCTACTATGCTGGCTTTTGTTACAACTGATGCTGATATAGAACAGAATTTACTGCAAAAAGCCCTGAAAGAAACCGTGGATGATTCATATAATATGATTTCCGTAGACGGCGACACCAGCACCAATGATATGGTAATAGTACTGGCCAACGGCATGGCTGGAAACCCTGCCATAAATACTGAAAACGAGGATTACCAAAAATTCAGGAAAGCGCTTGAATACGTGAATATGTATATGGCAAAACAGATAATCCACGACGGCGAAGGTGTTACAAAGTTTTTAGAAGTAGAAGTCCGGGGTGCAGCAACTAAAGACGATGCAAAAAAGATCGCAAAGTCAATTATAAACTCGAACCTGTTTAAAACAGCAATGTTTGGAGCTGATGCAAACTGGGGCAGGATAGTATGCGCAGCCGGGTATTCCGGAGTGAAATTTGATTTTACCAAATCCTGCGTGGAATTTTATAATGAAATTGGCAGGATAAAGGTATTGACAGAAGGCGAACCGGTACTGTTCAATGAAGCGGAAGCTTTAAAAGTATTAAAAGAAAGAGAAATAAAAGTCCTCCTGAAATTACAGGAAGGCGATGCTTCTGCTACAGCCTGGGGATGCGATTTAAGTTATGATTATGTAAAAATAAACGGCGAATACAGGACTTAAAATTTGCAAGAAATCTTTAAAATAACTTTATGAACAATTAAAATTAACTGCATTTACATATTTTGAACTCTTCTCAACTCTGAACGGGAATGTGCGCAATTTTTTCAGGACAATATCTGCTTTATCCATATCATACTTGACTTCTACGATGATATCATTATTCCAGCAACGGGAATTGCTTGTTATTTCACCTTTAAACCTGCTGTATCTCAGGTTTGTATCAACTGTTAGCCGGACATCTTCCTCAGTGGAGTAGTATTCCCGATGGTAACTGTTTATAATCTGCGGTACAGGGGTTTTGTCCAGATACATCCTTAATTCTTCGCCAATATTGTTTTTCAAATAATTATAAAGCTGTGCCGGATTGCTTATTAAAGGTTCAATTTCTTTATAATCAAACTCTTTACACAATTTACGCCCCAACTGGTTTTTTTTGATTTTTACCTCAAACCGCATAACCTCCGGATTATCGCCATACCATCTAAGTCGGCATTTAGCTCTTTTAGAATGTCCTGATAAGTTTTCATAAAAATTATCAAAATCATACGAGTCAAAATAAATATTATTCACGGTTCTTGGCGGAAAAGACTGCTTAAATTCATAAAAGTAGCATTTATGCCAGCATCTGAAGTCCTGAAGTTCTTTTGGAGAAAGTATAAACTTTTTTTCATATCTGCATATTACTGACATTTACCTACCCAACAAATCTTTTTCCAATGACCTTTTAACATTTATTATCTGATAACCCTGCATTTCCCCGTCTATTTCAATTGTACAGGGATACACCGCCCCGGTGAGCTTTTTGTAATCGGTGATTTCAGTATTAACAATTTTCAATTGGGATTTTCCGTATTCGTTTTTCTTTATATAAGCCATATAAGCTGTATCTGCAATTCCCCTGATCCTGCTGTTTTTCAGGACAGCTTTTGAAGAATCCTTGGAGGCTATGGCTATATTAGCATTGGTAATGGTGATATTATCCCCTGCAAAGTCCGATTTTTCACCTACAGAAATCGCTTTATCACTGACATTAATGATCTTTAAGCCTGATACCTTGATTTTTGAGCCGCTAAAATCAATTGCATCTCCTCCGTTTATATTTTCAATGTCTATATTTTTAAAAATTGAGTTTTTTATTGACCCATGTGAGAAATCACTGTCAAAAGCGTCAGATTGCGTGTTTTTAAATACTGTCTCCTCTATATTAAAGCTGCTCCTTATTATATTAAGCGCATCTTCAACTGTATTGCCATCAAAAATACACGACTTAATCCGCACATCGCTTTCATAAAAAGAAACCCCGCCTGTTAAATACCATTCATTTTGTAACAAAAGATTGATCCCCTGTATAAACGCATTTTCCAGCAAAGACTCTTCCTTTGCGCCTATTACTATAACTCCCTTCCAGTTTTCACCCTTAAATATAACAGGTTCTGTTTTTTCTCCTTTTACTTTAAGAGGTGCCCTTACTACAAACCGGATATTCGGCGCAAAGTTTAAAACAGCTCCTTTTTCAATTATTAAAGAAAACCCTTCAGGCACGAGAATGTTTTGTTTAATATTATATGTTCCTTTTTTAAGAGTTATGTTTTTTGCCTGCTCATTAATATCCATAAACGGGAATTTTTTCGCAAACTCATCTGGTTTATCAGGCCTGTATTTTGCCTGCTTAAACGCCGGATAATACTTTACAGCCCGGATATTCTTGCGGGCATTATTTTCATCAAACGTGGCTGTAACCCGGTAAAATTCTGTTTCTTTTTCAGGAAATTTTTCTACAGGAAGGCGATAACGCTGATCATAACCCAGATTCGGTGGAATCCGGCTATATTTTGGAGAAACTTTTAAATTTACTTTATCCCTGCCGGATACAAAGGAAATTTCATTAATTTTAACCGGCCTGTCAGTAATATTCTGAAATTCAAGATAAACTTTATCGCCGTCTTTGACACAAAATACATTTAAAAATTCCGCCAAGACCGGTTTGTCAACGAGTTCCCGGGCGTTTTTATCGAGTTTGAGGTGTACATTTTTAGCAGGTTTTATAGGGTTATTTTTCAGGTATATAAGCCTTTTTTTCAGCTTTTCTTCAGGAAAAGATTTATAATCACGGTTCTCAAACTTTAAAAATCCTAAAACCTGTTTTTCCAGTGAACTTATTTTTTTTGTAAATTCTCTGTTTTGCAACTTTTTTTCCAGCCTGGAGAGAGTCTGATTATAGATTTTAAGAAATTCTGTGTCGGCAAAAGGTTGATAAAAATTTATAAAATGAAATTCCGGCTTTTCCGGATTTGCAATATTACTTACTTCATTATCAAAAGCTATAGGCTCAAACAGCCTGGTTATCGGGTTATAGTAAAATCTTAAATTATGCCAGTACATGCCATGCCCTGCATCCCAGAAGTTAATAACAGCAATATATTTAGCCAGAAGCTCAATATCAAAAACATCTTTCATTGGAATAAAACCTTCCTTATACCCCCGTATCAGGCCAAGTGCTTCTTTATAATAATTTTGCAACGTATCTGAACGCCAGACTTTTTTCTCCTGAAAAACCTTAAAATAAGCGGAATTTATACCACTAAGGTGTGAAGAAAGTTCCCATCCGGGTTTTTTTACAGGCACGATACCGCTTGTCCTGATAAGCTGTCTTTGTCTCCATAGCGGGTTTTCATTCAGCGCAAGTATAACACTTTCCCTTCGTCCCTGGCTTTCCAGTAGTTCTTTAGAAAAATGTTCTTCCAGTGCATATATACCACGATGTTTTCCGTTCACTTCCAGAGCCACATAAAAATACCTCGGAGCAAGAATACCCTCCTCTCGCATGTTTTCCATTAAAAGGGCTTCTCCATGTCCCCCTCTGGTTTCATTCCTTTGCAGGGAAAATTCCCTCATCCCAAACACAGCAAGTCCTTTTTTAACTTCTACCCTGAAAGACCACTTATTCGTCTCCAGATGATCAGTCCAGTCTCCTTTTAGCCTTACATTAACTTTAACCGGCTCAGAATTATTTACCGTAAGATAAGCAGTGACTTCATCATCTTCCTCTTTAATCAATATTCCACCTTTTTTAATAGCTTCTTCCCGTTTGGCTTTTAACTTTTCCATATACATAGGGGAAATATGAAGTTTTAAATGATCAATTTGTTTATCGCTCAGTTTATAGTAAATAGAAAAAATTGTGCTTCTGAGCGAACTTAGAATTGAATGATTAAAGTCATTTTTAAAATCAAGCCCCCCGAAAATATATATAAGGGATGTGATTGTCAACAACATTATAATTGTGGACAAAAACGGCATTAATTTATACAAAAACTTCTTTAATGATGAAGATTTATCCTGGTAGCCTTTCATAAAATGACTTAAAACACATCCTGAACTTTATTAATCACATTAAACTTTGCATTATTGTCCGTTTGCTTGATTTTATTGAGCAATTCCTCAAGGGCA
>Ga0081527_100170_pt1 | contig 38531 bp, 35 predicted proteins | sample HotLakmasection5_FD_70992 | JGI IMG/M metagenome (GOLD analysis project Ga0081527, IMG submission 70992) | Hypersaline microbial mat communities from Hot Lake, Washington, USA - Section #5 (SPADES assembly) (version 2) | ecosystem: Environmental > Aquatic > Non-marine Saline and Alkaline >... | reverse complement strand
TAAGGTTTTAGTCCGAGGTCTAAGGTTGTGCGTTGAATCATTGTTTGACCATTTGCTAGCTGCTTTTGCAACCATGGCCTGCCACGAAGTGATCCCCTTGGGAAACGGCCATTGAAAGGCCCCAATAGGGGCCAAATATCAGTAGCCCCCGGTAAGAAAACGAGCATCGCGACGTTTTTGCAACCGGGGGATAGACGAAGCCCCCAAAAAGCCCCTCGGCAATACACATGAATTGCAATGAGATTCGTATTCGAGGGGAAGAGGATAGAATCGTTGATGGGGTTATGCGGTATGAATGTCAATGGTGGCTTTTATTTGTCTCGTCCTCTGCCTGTTATCAACGAGATCCTTTGCCCAAGGCATCCCTCCGGGGCGACTACGCCGCAAAAACGCGGCTTCATTCCCCAAAGGGGCAGGCAGGATGACAGGGGCAGCTTTAACACAACCCGGCATCTCCGGTTCTTTGCCTTGCAACGTTTTGCATTACGCCGGTTTGATTATTCACTGCCAGGTTAACCACTGCCGTTACGGCTTTTGATGGGCTCATCCTGAATTCATAACCTATAAATAATTCCTGAGGAACGGACCAGCGGTCCGTTGTACAACCCTGCGCCCTGCGCCCTAGATGAACACTAACAAAACCATGCACGATCTGCCAACGCTAAAAACCACAAACATCGCAGTCATCGGACTGGGATATGTCGGACTGCCGCTTGCCGTGGAACTTGGCAAAAAATTTCCAACCGTGGGGTTCGATATCAACCAAAAACGCGTTGATGAGCTAAACTCCGGACACGACCGTACCCTGGAGGTAGATGATGACTCCCTTACATCCGCGCTCAATCATTCAAAAGGGTCATCAAAAAAAGGGCTGACGCTCACAACAGAACCGCAGAACCTGGCAGAGTGTAACGTATTTATCGTAACGGTGCCCACACCCACGGATAAACATAACCGGCCGGTGCTCACGCCGCTCATAAAGGCGAGTGAGACGGTTGGCAAGGTGTTGAAAAAGGGCGATGTGGTGATCTACGAATCCACCGTCTATCCCGGGGTAACCGAAGAGGAGTGTGTGCCGGTTCTGGAGCGCGTTTCGGGACTTATATTCAATAAAGACTTCACTGTGGGCTACAGCCCGGAACGGATCAACCCCGGTGACAAAGAACATACCGTTACGAAAATCCTGAAAGTAACCTCCGGCTCAACCCCGGAGGCCGGTGCGTTTGTGGATTCACTCTACAAACAGGTCATTACGGCCGGAACTCATCTCGCACCCACGATTAAGGTGGCGGAGGCCGCCAAGGTGATTGAAAACTCGCAGAGAGACATTAATATTGCCTTTGTGAATGAACTCTCCAAGATCTTTAATCTGCTGGAGATCGATACACAGGATGTTTTGGAAGCCGCCGGCACCAAGTGGAATTTTCTCCCGTTTCGGCCCGGCCTGGTGGGCGGACACTGCATCGGGGTGGACCCCTACTACCTGGCTCAAAAGGCACAGGAGGCCGGGTATCATCCCGAAATAATTCTTGCGGGCGGAGAATTAACGACAGCATGGGAAAACATGTGGCCACCGAGGTTGTAAAGTGCATGATGCGAAAAGACCTGAAGGTGCTGGAGGCCAGCGTCCTGATGCTGGGGATCACCTTTAAGGAGAACTGCCCCGATATCCGGAATACACGCGCAATTGATATCTACACCGAGCTGAAAAGTTACGACATGAACGTGGATGTGTATGACCCCTGGGCCGATCCCGAAGAGGTGGAGCAGGAGTTCGGCATTCAGCTCACCAACGGCGGGGACCTGCCCGATCTCGACAGCTATGCGGCTGTAATCCTTGCCGTGGCACATGAGAATTTTCGAGAACTGCCGGTAAGCGCCAATGGAAAAAGGGTGGTATATGATGTGAAAGGTTTTTTTGATCCAGTTCTGGTTGATAAACGGTTATAGACCTTAGGTTGAAAGACCCCATCAGAAAAGGAAGCAGCAGCGATCTGTTTGCAGCCGAGATGAAAAGCGATAGCTGTAAAGAGTCCCGAGGTGGTGATTTTAAAATATGTGAAGTATGTGTTCGAGGTGTGATTTCAAGGAGCTTTGATTAGGTTTTATATTGACTCTAGAGATTTAGTTTCCCTCAACGGGTCACAAACCATCAAAAAAATTCTCAAATCATGATTAATATTTAACTCACAACTTTCGCTTCATTTACTATACGACATCACCTGAATTTCTCTATCTTTACGTAATTCACTAACAGATTATTCTCAACACGAAATAAATTGAAAAACGCTTTTAAAAAAATATTTCAGATACTTCCAGTATCTGACCGCTGGAAAATGGTAGTATTACTTTTTCTAATGATAATAGGAACAGGGCTTGAAGTAGCAGGAATAGGGATGTTACCGATATTTGTAAGTGCTTTGTCAGACCCTTCCTATATTTTAGATAATGATACTTTAGAACCAATAACTAAATGGTTCGGTATTTATACAAGTTACCATCTCTTGGTTTATGGAGGGGTTGGCTTAATATCAATTTTTACAATTAAAGGTATATATATTGTTTTTTTGGATTATGTAAAGTCAAAATTTGTGTACAATCGATATTCATTAATGTCATCAAATTTGTTTATGGCCTACCTATCAGCACCATTTACTTTCCATTTGAGTAATAATTCAGCAGAGTTGATAAGAAATGTTACAACTGAGACTCGATTTATTTCAAATCATATTATGATGACATTTCTTTCTATCTGTATGGAGGTCATAACTGTATTTGGGATTTTTTTTGTTCTTGTTTTTGTCGAGCCAATCATCACATTATATTCTGTATTATTTATAGGATTATCTGCTGGAATACTTTTAAAAGTGATTAAAAAGAAATTGAGTTATTATGGCAACTCCGCAGCAAAGGAAAGAGCCCAAATAATAAAAGAAGTAAATGAGGGAATTGGAGGGTTTAAGGATATTAAATTAAATGGTCGTTCAAATTATTTCATGCAAAGATTCAAGAGGTCAATTAATGACTTAACAAAAGCAGAGATATTTAAACACATAGCATCCTCTATTGCCAAACCAGTGGTTGAACTTGTTGCCGTGATTTCTATGTTTGGAATTGCAATATTTATGCTTTGGCAAGGCAGGGAAATGACATCAATTATTCCTGTTTTAACCCTTTTTGCTGCTTCTGCGGTGCGCTTAATTCCTTCTGGAAATAAAATCATTACAGATATTAATAAGCTAAGGTTTAATATTTTTGCGGTTGAACCGGTTTATAATCACCTAAAATTACTGGATAAAGGTGATGGTGAAATGAAAAAAAATTCACTTAAAATAACTCTAAATGATAGCATTCAGTTGAATAATGTTTCTTTTAAGTATCCAAACACATCAGAATATTCAATTCGAGATATAAATATAAAAATTAAAAAAGGAAGCTCTGTAGCATTGGTTGGTGAATCTGGGGCCGGAAAGTCTACATTGATTAATATTATATTAGGATTGCTACAACCAACTGAAGGTTCTGTTAAGGTTGATGACAATGAAATAGGTGAAAATATTGAGGGGTGGCAAAGAAATATTGGATATATACCACAGAACATTTACCTGTCAGATACAACAATTAAGCAAAATATTGCCTTTGGGATTGAAGAGGATGACATTTCAGAAGAAAAGGTGGAGAACGCTATAGAAGCCTCACAATTAAAACCTCTTATCAGGCAACTACCCAAAGGTTTTAACACCATAATTGGTGAAAATGGGGTTAGATTATCAGGCGGGCAACGACAAAGAATTGGAATAGCAAGAGCGCTCTATAATGAACCAGTTGTTCTTGTGATGGATGAAGCAACTTCAGCCCTGGATACAAAGACGGAGAAGGAAATAATTAAATCTGTTGAAAAATTAAAAGGTGAAAGAACATTAATTATGGTTGCTCACAGAATATCCACAGTTCGCAAATGTGATACTCTATATGTATTAGATGGTGGAAAACTGATTAATAAAGGAAATTACGAAGAACTGAATTTAAAGAGCAATAAGTTTAAAGAAATAAATCAATAGTTAAAATGAACATCCTCGATTGCACATTAAGAGACGGCGGCTACTATACCAATTGGGATTTCGACCGTTCATTGGTTGATATCTACATCGATTCATTTAATCACCTTCCCGTGGATTACCTGGAGATCGGCTATCGATCCAATCCGCAGAAAGAGTATCTAGGAGAGTATTTTTACTGTCCTCTTTATGTGATGGAGCGCCTGTATGATCAGAGTAATAAAAAACTGGCGATTATCCTCAACGAAAAGGATGTTCGCGTCACGGATGCTGAAGATCTTTTGAATCCTTGTAAGGGGCTTATTGATTTGGTGCGCATTGCTGTTAATCCAGTAAACTTTTCCCGGGCCTTACAGCTTGGCGAAAAGATTAAGGCCATGGGGTTTGACGTCAGTTTTAACGTCATGTATATGTCAGAATGGGAAAATTACCCCGAGATGCTTGCACAGCTGCAGGATGTGAATGGTATTGCCGATTACCTCTACCTGGTGGATTCATTTGGCGGGGTGTTCCCGGAAGATGTCAGAAAGATGATCGGTTTGGTTAAGTCAAAAACGGACGTAAAACTGGGATTCCACGGCCACAATAATCTTGAACTCGCTCTTGCCAATACACTCATTGCCATGGAGGAAGGGGTGGATATCGTTGACGGCACAATCACCGGAATGGGGCGGGGTGCCGGAAACCTTAAAACTGAACTTTTGCTTTCCGTTCTGAATTCGAAACGGATTCTCGATTTTGATTACAACCAGCTAAGCCGGGTTACCGATCCGTTTGAGGATTTACAAAAACATTACGGCTGGGGGACCAGTCTGCCCTACATTGTTTCGGGCGCAAATTCCATCCCTCAAAAACAGGTGATGGAGTGGGTTACAAGACGATACTATTCGTTTAACAGCATTATTCGCGCCCTCTCTAATCAGTCGAAGGGAGTGGAGGACAATGAAAAACTTCCCGGAACCGATTTCATTAAACGGCAGAAACACAAATGCGCATTCATTGTTGGAGGCGGGCCAAGCGCGATACATCATTCAGAGGCGATTAGAACTTTTCTGACCAGAAATCCTGAAATTGTGCTGATCCATGCCAGCTCAAAAAATGCGCTCGCTTTTAAGGAGTGCAGAAAAAAACAGTACTTTTGTCTTGTTGGCAACGAAGGGCACCGGCTCGAGAGGGTGTTCGGACAGCTGCGTGATATGGATGCGGTTTGCATTTTACCACCCTATCCAAGAAAAATGGGAACCTATATACCGGAAAGCCTCAAAGAGAGTGCGTTTGAACTGAGTACGGTTCAGTTTATGGATCAGCTGCATGACGCCCATACGACAATTGCCATCCAGACCGCCATTGAGCTGGGGGTTGATGAGCTTCTATTTGCCGGTTACGACGGATATTCGGGGGAATCGATTTCAGAGCGCGAGCAGGAGCTGTTCAACGAAAACGAATTTACATTTGCAAAGGCAAAAAATGCGGGATTGACACTGAAATCCCTGACACCGACAAAATATCGTGAACTCGACCCATCTTCTGTTTATGCAACACTCTGAACCAAGATGATGAAAAAAGTTATTGTCATACCAGCCAGAATGCAGTCGAAAAGGCTACCCGGAAAACCCCTGATCGATATCATGGGAAAGACGGTTTTGCAGCGCACATGGGAACGGTGCAGACAGGTTTTTAACCCGGAAAATATCTTTGTGGCCACGGATCATAAAAAAATAGCTGAGCATTGCGATAAAACCGGGATGAATGTTATTATGACCTCTTCAGCGTGCCTCACAGGAACAGACAGGGTGGCTGAATTTGCTGAAAAGGTTGATGCCGATATCTATATTAATGTGCAGGGCGATGAGCCCCTCATAAATCCCGGTGATATTCAGGCTGTGAGCGAGGCGTGTGATGCCTATCCCGGAGAAATTCTGAACGGATATGCCGGGGTATCAGATGAACAGAGGTACAGGAGCAGAACTATTCCCAAAGTAGTTTTAAGGCCGGACGGCCGCCTTCTCTATATGTCCCGTTCACCCATACCCGGTAATAAACAGGATGAATTCAGGAAAGCATGGCGCCAGATATGCATTTATGCTTTTACAAAAAATGCGCTCCGGGCGTTTTCTGCCAGGAAAGAAAAAACAGAACTGGAAAACCTGGAAGATATCGAAATCCTGCGCTTTCTTGAGCTTGGGTATGATGTCCGGATGATCGAATTGTCGGCCGACTCTGTTTCCGTGGATACACCGGAAGATGTAAGAAAAGTAAAAGAGATACTTGCTAATGAAACGTAAGTGGGAAGCGATATTGTGGGACTTTGACGGTGTGATCCTAGACTCTGCAAAAGTCCGGGATAAGGGGTTCGAAATGGTTTTAAAAGAGTACCCGCCCGGGCAGGTGGAAGAGCTGATGGCTTTTCACCGTGCCAACGGTGGCCTGTCGAGGTATGTTAAATTCAGGTACTTTTTTGAAGAGATTCGAAATCAGCGGATATCAGAGCGGGAGCTGAAGCAGTGGGCTGAACGGTTTTCTGTTATCATGAAAAAAAGGCTGACAGACCGGTCACTGCTTATGGATGAAACCGTTTCATACATCAGAAAAAACTACCTGCAGAAACCGATGCATATTGTTTCCGGATCAGACCAGAGTGAATTGCGATTCTTGTGTAACGAACTGAATATTTCAGAATACTTCAGGTCGATACACGGATCACCGGTAGCCAAAAAAGATTTGGTTGCCAGGGTCCTGACAGAAAACTCTTACGATTCCTCTGACTGCATTCTGATCGGAGATTCCATTAATGATTATGATGCAGCGGTTGAAAACAGTGTCAATTTTGCGGGTTATAATAATAAAGAACTAATGGATTTCGGAGATATTTACATAGCAGATTTCATTAATTTATAATAAAATCATAAACTCGTTGAAAAATAAAAGAATATTAGTAACAGGTGCCGACGGTTTCATCGGCAGCCACCTAACTGAGTATTTAGTAGACCAGGGTCATAACGTAAAAGCATTTTGCTATTACAATTCATTTAATTCTTGGGGCTGGCTGGACTCTTTTCCAAAAGAGAAGCTTGATAAAATTGATATATTTACAGGGGATATTCGCGATCCAAATGGAGTCAGAACGGCCATGGAAGGTGTGGATATGGTTTTTCACCTTGCAGCCTTGATTGCGATCCCTTTTAGTTATCACTCTCCGGACAGCTATGTAGATACAAATATTAAAGGGACACTGAATGTATTACAGGCTGCTAAGGATTTTAAAGTTAGCCGAGTGTTAGTGACTTCAACCTCTGAGGTGTATGGTACGGCACAATATGTACCTATTACAGAGGAACATCCCAAACAGGGCCAGTCTCCATATAGTGCAACAAAAATCGGTGCCGACTATATAGCTGAATCCTTTTATCGTAGTTTTGATTTACCTGTAACGATTGTAAGACCATTTAACACCTATGGGCCTCGGCAATCAGCCCGAGCAGTGATTCCTACAATTATTACCCAATTGCTAAACGGAAAGAATGAGATAAAACTTGGTGACCTGCGGCCAACCCGCGATTTAGTCTATGTAAAGGATACGGCAAAAGGATTTGCAGAAATAGCCAAATCTGAAACATTGATTGGCCATGAAGTAAATATAGCCACACAAAATGAGATCAGCATAGGAGAATTGGCAAATGAGATTATAAAGCAGATCAATCCGGATGCAACCATTGTTCAGGATGAGGAACGAATGAGGCCATCTAAAAGTGAAGTATATCGTTTGTTCGGATCGAATGAAAAGCTGCAAGAATTTACCGGATGGAAACCTGAATATTCACTGTCTGAGGGTATTGCTGAAACCATAAAATGGTTCAGCGATACAGATAATTTGAACCTATATAAGGCAGACATTTATAACATTTAGATGAAAACCTATATCTCAAATACTATTGAGTTTATCAGGGACCAGTACAAAACCACTGATTTCATCCCGCTTCATGAACCTCGTTTCCAGGGCAATGAGAAGAAATACGTCATGGAAACGATAGATTCTACATTTGTCTCTTCGGTTGGGGCTTACGTGAATAAATTCGAAGAGATGATGGCGGATATCTCCCAAACAAAACGAGCCGTTGCCGTTGTAAATGGAACCGCAGCACTGCAAGTGGCACTTCGATTATCTGGGGTAAAGGAGGGAGATGAAGTGTTAACGCAAGCACTTACGTTTGTTGCGACGGCTAATGCGATAGCATATAACAATGCCCACTCTGTTTATTTGGATGTGGATTTGGATACGATGGGATTGTCACCTAAAGCCGTTGAGGCATTTCTTGAAGAATATGGTGAACTTAGAGAAGATGGCTGCTACAATAAAAAAACAGGAAACAGAATAGCGGCTTGTCTGCCCATGCACACGTTTGGCTTTCCGGTACATTTGAATGAATTGATGGAAGTGTGTAATAAATGGAATATTCCGGTTGTTGAGGATGCCGCTGAATCCATTGGGTCAACCTATCATGGGAAACCAACCGGAAGTTTTGGCCGGTTTGGAATTTATTCCTTTAACGGGAATAAGATCGTTACGGCCGGTGGTGGCGGAGCGATTGTTACGAATGATGAAGAGAAAGGCGATTTTGCAAAACACATTACAACTACAGCAAAGATGCCTCATACGTATGAGTATGTTCATGACGATCTAGGCTACAACTACCGAATGCCAAATTTAAATGCGGCATTGATTTGTGCGCAGCTGGAACAATTGGATTCGTTTATTGAAAATAAAAGACAACTCGCTAATCAGTATGCAACGTTCTTCGAAGAAAAGGGAATTAAATTCAGGCAAGAAAACCCGGATACTAAAGCGAATTACTGGTTGATGTGTATGGAATTGGATGACCGAAAAGAGCGGGATATATTTTTGAATGAAACCAATGAAAAGGGAATAATGACCCGCCCGATTTGGCAGTTGATGTATAAACTGCCGATGTATGAACATAGCTTTCGGGATGCGCAAGCAAATGCTGAGTATTTAGAAGATCGAATTGTGAATATTCCAAGTAGTGTGAGGATTAATGGGTAGACGAGTAATCATCGGGTATTCCGGACATGCTTATGTTGTATTAGACGCTGCGGAGAAGGCAGGGTTACAGGTTGAAGCCTATGCTGAAAATAAAGAGCAAACTTACAATCCATTTAAGTTGAAATACCTTGGATTTGAGGGGGATATTAATTTCGATGGATGGAATGAAGACAATGAGTTTATTTTAGGGATTGGCAACAATAGAATTAGAGAAAAAGTCACCGGTTTAATTGCCTCTAAAAAAGAAAAGTTGATTTCAGTGATCCATCCTTCAGCAAACATTGGTTCATATGTTGAAATTGGAACGGGCACTTTCGTAGCTTCTGGTGCAATGATCAATTCATTGGTCAGAATTGGGACGGCAGTCATAATCAATACCGGGGCTATTGTGGAACATGAATGCCAAATTGGAAATAATACACATATTGCGCCCGGAGCTGTATTGGCAGGAAATGTGAAAGTGGGTGATCGGGCATTTGTTGGAGCAAATGCTGTTATTAAAGAAGGAGTTGAAATCGGGAATGATGTAATTATCGGTGCAGGTACCGTAGTTTTAAATAATGTTCAGAGTGAACAAACAGTAGTGGGTAATCCTGGCAGGTTATTATGAAATTAAATCGGGTGTTGATTATAGCTGAAGCCGGAGTCAATCATAATGGTGATTTACAAAAGGCTATTGAGTTAATTTATTTAGCTGCAGAAGCCGGTGCTGATGTAGTAAAATTTCAGACATTTAAAGCGGATAAGATTGCTAGTAAAACAGCTAAAAAAGCAAAATATCAGTCTGAAAATATGGGTGGAAATGATGATAGCCAATACAACATGCTCAAATATCTTGAGCTGAGTGAAGAAGACCACCATACCTTAATTGAGGAGTGTAAGAAAAGAGAAATTCAATTTTTATCTACGGCTTTTGATGTTGAGGGGATTGATTTTTTAGATAGTCTTGAACTGCCATTCTTTAAAAGCCCGTCGGGAGAGATTACCAATTATCCGTATCTGAAACGCTTGGCTGAAAAAGGAAAACCGGTTGTACTATCTACAGGTATGGCGGATATGTATGAGGTTAAGGCTGCCGTTAAGGTATTAACTGAACACGGCATGGATAAAAAAAACATCACGGTATTACATTGCAATACCGAATACCCAACACCGATGGAAGATGTGAATTTAAAAGCCATGAATAGCATGGGTGAGGAATTAGGTGTCCAAATAGGTTACTCCGATCACACTCTGGGAATTGAGGTTCCAATTGCTGCTGTGGCACTGGGAGCCAGGGTTATTGAGAAACATTTTACACTGGATCGGAATTTGCCAGGCCCCGATCACCGGGCTTCTTTAGAGCCGGATGAACTTAAAGAGATGGTAATAGCCATACGAAATATTGAAAAAGCACTTTCAGGTAGCGGGAGAAAGGAGCCAAGCCCAAGCGAGCTAAAGAATATAGAGGTAGCGCGTAAAAGCATTCACACAACCCGTGCAATGAAAGCCGGCGAAACTATCACTGAAAAAGATATCATTGCACTGCGTCCCGGAAATGGAATCTCTCCTATGGAATGGGAAAATGTTATTGGCAGGAAAGTGAGCCGAGCTTATGAGGCAACAGAAATGCTTGAATGGAGTTCGTTGAAATGAAAGTTGGAGTTCTGACAAGTTCAAGAGCTGATTTTGGCATCTATCTTCCTTTGCTTAGAGAATTAAAGCAAGATTCGTTCTTTGACTTGAGGATCATTGCTTTCGGAACTCATGGGTCTCCTTTTCATGGAGAAACCATATCCGAAATTCAGAAAGAGGGATTTAAACATATTGATCTTATTCAATCTCTATTGTTAAATGATAACCCAAATGGAATTAGCACTTCTTATGGGTTAACCGTAACAAAATTTTCTGATTATTGGTCAGAAAACAGATTTGATATGGTTTTATGTTTGGGAGATCGGTTTGAAATGTCGGCTGCAGTGCAGGCTGGAATCCCATTTGGCGTTAAGTTTGCTCATATACATGGGGGGGAAACAACCCTGGGAGCCATCGATAATGTGTATCGTCATCAAATCACGTTAGCTTCGGCCATTCATTTCCCCTCCACGGAATCGTATAAGGAAAAGATTGAGAAAATTATCGGCGATAATGAACACATATACAATGTAGGTTCTTTAAGCTTGGATGGGTTGGAGGATTTTACATTCATGGATGAGAAGGTGTTTCGCAATAAAATTGGAATTCCTGACAAGCGGTATGTGCTCATTACTTTTCATCCTGAAACGTTAAAGCCGGAAAGGAACCGGGAATATGCATCAGAGATGAAGTCTGCATTAAGTAAAATAGGTGAAGAATTCTTTTTGGTGATTACCATGCCCAATGCAGATACTAATGGAAAGATATTCCGGAATGCCATTGATGAGTTAAAACATGAAATGAGTGAACACATACTTTGTATTGAAAACTTTGGAAAAACCAATTATTTCAATGCGATGAAATTCTCGAAGTTCCTGTTAGGAAATACTTCAAGCGGTATTATTGAAGCAGCTTCGTTTGGGAAGTATGTGGTAAACGTAGGTGACAGACAAAAAGGCCGCGCGAGAAGTAAAAATGTGATTGATTGTTCCTTTAAAATGAGTGAGATTTTGAATGCTGTTGAAAAAGCAAAGAGAAATGGTCCATACCAGGGTAAGAATATGTACAAGAAGAAAAATACAGTGAAAACTATGATCAAGATTTTAAAATCTAATTATGCGTCACTATAAAGAACATCTTATAACAACGGGCACATCCATAAGGGAGTCGCTGCCGGTTCTGGACCGGCTTGCCAAGGATGCAATCCTGTTTGTGACAGACGATGATGACAAGTTACTCGGGTCGTTAACGGACGGAGATATCAGACGGGGGTTAATGAAGGAAGTGACGATTGACCGCCCCGTGGATGATATCATCCAGCCCAACCCAAAGTTCATCAGAAAAGGGGAGTACGACATTGACAAAATTATCCGCTTCAGGGAGCAAAATTTTAAAGTAGTTCCCATTCTGAATGAACAAAACAGGATCATCAATGTTATTAATTTTAACCATATAAAATCGTATCTGCCTGTAGATACAGTGATTATGGCCGGTGGCAAAGGAACCCGGTTGAAACCGCTGACAGACGGAACCCCGAAGCCGCTATTGGAAGTGGGAGACAAACCGATACTGGAACATAATATTCACCGGCTGTCGCTATATGGTATTGACGATTTCTGGATTACCCTGAACTACCTGGGAGATCAAATTGAAAATCATTTTGGAAACGGTAACGGGAGAAATCTTCAGATTGAGTATGTATGGGAAAAGGAGCCGCTGGGAACAGCCGGTGCCATGGCCAATATCACAAATTTTCGCCACGACTATATTCTGCTCACCAATTCCGATATTCTGACCAACCTCGACTACGAGGATTTCTTTCTCCGATTTTTGGAGGAGGAGGCCGATATGGCCGTGGTGACCATCCCCTACAAGGTGGACGTTCCCTATGCGGTTATGGAGACGTCCAACGGACACGTGATGAGTTTTAAGGAGAAACCGACCTATACCTACTACTCTAACGGCGGTATTTATCTGTTGAAAAAGGGGATCGTAAACACGATCCCACATAACCGGTATTTTGACGCCACCGATCTCATGGAAAGCCTGATTAAGAGTGGTAAAAAAGTCCTATCATACCCATTAAATGGATACTGGCTGGACATTGGAAAACCGGAAGATTTTGAAAAGGCGCAACAGGATATTAAAACGATGAAGTTTTTATGAAGCCTTTAGTTGTTATACCTGCGCGGGGCGGATCCAAACGACTGCCCGGTAAAAATATTAAACTACTCAACGGGAAACCGTTGATCCACTACACAATTGATGCCGCAAGGGAAGTTTTTGATGATGACGTGATATGCGTTTCTACCGATGATCAAAAAATTAAGCGGGTATCTGAACAAACCGGTTTGGAAATCCCCTTTTTGCGGCCCGCAGAACTGGCGACGGATACAGCCGATACCCGGAGCGTCTTGCTGCATGCGTTTCATTATTACAAAGCAAATATGAGCTATGAAGCTGATACAATCGTGTTGCTGCAGCCCACATCCCCACTTAGAAAAGCAAAACACATAAGGGAGGCTTTGGAACTTTATCATAGCGGCCTGGATATGGTCGTATCGGTAAAGGAGACGAATTCAAACCCTTACTTTGTCTTATACGAAGAGAACCAGAAAGGATACTTGGAAAAATCCAAGAAGGGTAATTTTACTCGAAAACAGGATGTTCCAAAAGTTTGGGAATTGAACGGGGCGGTTTATGTGATGAATGTTGAAAGTTTACTGAATGCGCAGCCAGCTGCTTTTAAAAAAGTTGTGAAATATGAGATGGGTGAGATGGAGTCGGTGGATGTGGATACGGAGTTGGACTGGTTAAATGTAAATAATGTAGTTAAGAAGTATAAAAATTTATTATGAATATCCTTTTTTACTTTACCTGGCAGTTAAGGAAACCACATTTTGGCATCGTGGTGGATCAATTAGAAAAAGAAATTCAAAGAGGGGACAATGATATTCGATTTATATACTGTTCAGGAGAATTAAAACCATGTTACACTAATCGGGAGGGAAACAGCAAGGTTTGTACTTTGTGTAATTATTACATGAATAAAGTTATCCGAGAGTACAAACACTCTGTACAATTTGTCCCTTTTTCAGATTTAAATAAAGATATAAAAGATGAATACTCATCTTTTAACTACCATTCCATCGAAGACATAAAGAAAATAGAGTATAGAGAAATAAATACAGGTTTTGCTGCTTTATCCAGTTATGTAAGTTTTACAAGAAATCTTGATCCATCAATCGATCAAGATTTTCGAGACTATTTTGATCAATTACTTCTTAACCAGGTAAAAATCATTAATGGTATCTACGACTTTATAGAGACTTTTAAACCTGACAAAATTATACTATTCAATGGAAGAACTGCAAATGTCAGGCCAGTTTTTGAAATAGGCTTGAAAGAAAAAATTGATGTATTTGTCTTGGAGTTAATAAAATCATCAGACGATGTTTTCTATAAACAAAGCTTCAAAAATAGTTTGCCACACTCAATTTCTAAAAGGCATTCTATTATTGAAAAGTTGTGGATTGAAAACGACCAAGATGAAAAAAAAATAGAGCAAGGTGCAAGCTTTTTCAAAGCAAGGAGAGCTGGAAAACTTGTAAGGGATCGCAAGATTTATGTAAGTGAAATGAAAGATGGGTCTTTGCCCAAAAACTGGAATCCAATGCTTGAAAATATTGTGATCTTCAATTCATCTGAGGATGAATTTGTAGCTATTGGCGGCGAATTTGAAGAATTGAAGGTATTCAATACGCAAGAAGAAGGAATCTTGTGGATTGTTCAAAACTGTGCAAAACAAAACAGGCACTTTTATTTGAGGATACATCCTAATTTGGGCAACATTGAGTATGGATACCACACAAGATTGAAAGAGATTGAAAATACATACGATAACGTAACTGTTATTCCTGCAAAATCAGATATCAATTCATACGATCTTATGGAAAAATCTGATAAAGTGATTACATTCGGATCCACAATGGGCATCGAGGCAACGTTTTGGGGGAAACCATCTATTCTACTGGCTGCTTCACATTATTACTATTTAGATGTTGCTTATAAGCCAACAGAGAAATCCGAAATAATGGAACTTTTGAATCGAGATTTAAAGGTGAAAAGCAAAGAAGAAGCATGCAAGTATGGATATTACCTATTAAACTATAGACAGTACTCAGAAAAATGTGATTATTCTCCGGTACAATTGACAGTCTTCAATAAAAGAATGGGACTGGCAAACAGACATTTAAAAACAAATAATAACCTATTTATAAGTAAAACTATTAATAAAATCGTCGAATCGTATTATCATACTTTAGCAAGTTTTACTACTGGGGAGTACAACATTCCAATAAAGGAAGAAAATGAAGCGTAAAAATCTGTTTTTAGCCCATACGGAATATCATCTGTTTATCCTTTCAAGTTTATTGGAAACATATTTTGGAGATACCAATGATGAAAATGTTATTCTAATACCGGAACCAAAAAATAAGAATAGATTTAGTTTAGATTTAAATTTTCAATCGTTATCCGGAAAGGTAGTAAAACTACCTGCTACCGGACATGAAAAAGAGAAGAGAAATGAGTTCGTTGAAGTTTTCAAAAACGTAATGGATGATGAATATTCCACGTATGTGAGCTTTCATGAACAGTCACCAATACACTACACGATTTTAAACAGTCTTGATTTAAAAAAAACAAAGGTCTGTTTAGCACCGGAAGGCACGGTTCCGTATATAAGTATTAATAAACTCGCATTTCCTTCAAGGCTGAGAAGTACGTTAAATAATTATCGATTTATGATAAAGCAAGGTGTTTGGCCTAAAATATTCAGGTTTGTAGGTAAAGATCATGCCTTCATGAAAGAAACTGACGAAGTGTGGCTACAGTACATAGAAAAGTATCCAAATAAAAGTGAAAAAAATGTCAAGAAAATCGATTTGTTTAACAATGAAAAGCAAATAAACAGTGCAAAAAAATTATTTAACTTTGAGTACGAAGATCATTTTAAAAAAGATTACAATAGCAATATATTATTTTTCTTAAATCATACATATGCTGAAAAAAGAGTATACGATTTTGAGATAGAAGCTTTAAAAAGACTATTACAGAAATTTCAGGGAAGCAAAATTTATATAAAATTACATCCTAACACCCCTGCATTTCAAATAAAACGATACAAGAAGTTAAAAAACATAGAAATTAATGATAGCACTATTCCTGCTGAATTGTTTATTCTATCATTAAGCGATAGTATTGTATTTAGTTTTTGGAGTGCTTCCTTGTTGATAAAAAATCCAAAGTGTAACTATTATTGGCTCTATCCAATTATGCAAAAAGAAGTTAGGGAGATGGATTGGTGGGAAATCGTGAACCCTACATCACATATACACTCCATTAGGACAATTGATAGTATGAAATATCCCTCTTGAAATGTTTTCAATAAAAAAGAAAAATATTTCGTATTACCTGCTCTTCCTAATTTGGCCACTGTTTTCAGTAATTATTGCCTTTAAGAATAGGAATTGGGTTGCACTTAGAAATACTATTTGGCTATTTTCTGGATTTTTTGGCTATACTTTTGTTACGCAATTTGAAACAATGGACGCATTTCGACACAGAGAAAACTTTGTAAATATTGCAAATTACGGTTCGTTTCAAGAGTTTTTCAGCAATATCTACGTAACCAATGGTGAAGTAGATGTATTGCTAATATTTATAAAATATTTTATAGCAATATTTACTGCAAATCCTGATGTATTTTATGCTGTACTTGGATTGACATTCGGCTATTTTTATTCTGGTAACATTGTTTATTTTTTAAAAGAAGTTGACGGCAAAATTTTTAATAAATATGTAGTAGTTTCCTTTTTACTAGTTACATTTACTATTGCGGTTTGGGAGATAAACTCATTTCGCTATTGGACAGGAGCTCACCTAATAATCTACTTCATTCTCAAATCAATTTTTGAGGGAGAAAAGAAATACTTTCATTTTATTCTTTTTGCGCCTTTCATTCATTATGCTCTTCTATTGGTGGTTTTTTTGTTGTATTTGTATAAATATTTTGGGAACCGGATAACTATATATTTTTATTTATTCGTCGCTTCTTTATTCATAACCAATATCGATCTGAGCTTTTTAGCTTACTACATAGATTTAACGGAAGTCGAAGTGCTTGAGTATAGGGCACTACCTTATTTGAGCGAAGATTATCGGGAGATGAGATTAGAACAAGCTGATACACGTAATTGGTATGCTCAATATTATTATAGAGTGTTGATTTGGGTAACAAATATATTCGTGATTCTATTATATGCACTGAAATCAAAACTGATAATTTCTTATAATGAAAAAAAATTATATTCAATAGGTTTAATATTACTATCGTTTGGCAACGCTTTAATGAGTGTGCCGGCGGTTGGTAGCAGATCTATTAGAATAGGTATAATATTTTTCTATTTTTTAATCGGAATTGTTTTATATAAACACCAGATTAAGTCAAAGCTCATAAGCCTATATCTCCCTATATTTTATATATCAATTATATTTTATCTGATAGTCCATTTCCGTATAGGAGCTGGGATGACAAACATATTAGTTTTAATTGGCAATCCATTTATTGTGATTTTAACTGATTTAAAGTTTGCATTGATTGAATTAGTAAAGTGATGCAAAATTTACTGCAACCAATCAAAAGCCACTTCATCAACATTCCCGGCTGGAGGACCGCCCGTAAAATTGTGGTTTTTGAAAGTGATGATTGGGGAAGTATTCGGATGCCGGATAAAAAAACATTTCTGAGAGCGCTAAAAAAGGGGTTGCAAGTTGAAAAAAATCCGTATTGTCGCTACGACACCCTTGCAAATTCCGATGACCTAAATGCCCTTTTTGATGTATTAAGGTTTTTTAAAGATAAAAATGGAAATCATCCGGTTATTACAGCGAATACGGTTGTAGCCAATCCAGATTTTAATAAAATAAGAGAAAGTCAATATGAAGAGTATCAGTATGAATTTTTTACCGATACCTTAAAACACTATTATCCAAATAACAATGTATTTGGACTTTGGCAGGATGGAATTAACGAGGGATTATTTCTCCCGCAATTTCATGGAAGAGAGCATGTGAATGTATATCATTGGCTAAAGGCACTAAAAGATTCTCATAATAATTTAAAAAAGGCATTTGATTTAGGTTTTTGGGGAGTGCCAAAGCAGCTTTATTGCGATAAAGTATCGTTAAATTTACAAGCTACTTACGATGCAAAGAATGAATTTGAGGTGAACTTTCACAAGAACTCTCTAAAAGAAGGGTTAATAATTTTTGAAAATTTATTTGGATATAAGTCGCATTCATTTATCCCCAACAATTTTATTTTTGATAAACATCAATTATCTGATGTATTAAAAGGCGCCGGTGTTTCGATATTGCAAGGGATGAAATATCATAAACAGCCCTATTTCGAAAAAGATAAACACCCAATGCAAAGAAGAATTCTTGGTGATCAAAATGGAATCGTAGAAATGATCAGAAATGCAACATTTGAGCCATCGCAAACAGGGCGAAAATCAAATGATATTGCCAAATGTATGAATCAGATTAAAGCAGCTTTTTTTTGGAATAAGCCTGCAATTATTACCTGTCACAGATTAAATTTTATTGGTGCGATCGATGAAAAAAACAGAGCAGACAATTTAGGGTATTTTAAGGAACTACTTAGCCAAATATTAAAAAAATGGCCAAATGCAGAGTTTAAGAGTTCTGTCGAATTAGGTAATTTGATAACTAGCTCAAATTAATGAAAATCTGCCTCATCATACACTCGTTAGGTATTGGCGGCATGGAGCGGGTAATGGTAAACCTTGCCAACTATTTTGCCGATCAAAAAAAAGCGGATGTTCATCTCCTGTTGATCGGCCGAAAGCGAAATATAGAATATAAACTTTCAGATAAAATTCACATTCATAAACCCTCTTTTTCGTTTAATAATGACAGACGAGCCTGGCATACGATAAAAACGATAAGGTTTGCTCGACTAACCGTAAAATTGTTAAAGCCGGACACCATCCTGAGTTTTGGTGAGTTCTGGAATAACCTGGTTTTGTTGTCTCTGTTGGGAATAGATGCACCGGTGTTTATATCAGACAGAAGCGAACCGGATAAAGAACTGGGCAAGGTACAAAACAGATTGAGGGACTGGTTGTATCCGAAGGCAGCTGGATATATTGCTCAGACATCACAGGCTAAAGAAGTGGCAAACCAAAACAAATGGAATAAATATATCCGGGTGATTGGAAATCCAATTCGGGAGTTTCCTGAAAACCCCGAAATTAAAAAAGAGAATGTGGTACTGTTTGTCGGGCGGCTTATTAAAACAAAACATGTAGATCAGCTGATTCAAATGTTCCATGAAGTCCGGCAGCCAGGCTGGAGACTGGAAATTGTGGGTGGTGATGCCAAAGGATTAACATTATCGGATGAATATCAGCAACTGATCAACGATTTAGGTGCTGAAGGATATATTTCTCTGGAAGGAGAGAGAAAAAACGTTGAAGATTATTATAATAAAAGCAAGATCTTTGCATTTACCTCAAGCTCAGAGGGGTTTCCGAATGTGGTGGGTGAGGCACTTTCAGCAGGCTTGCCGGTGATCGCCTATGACTGTATGGCAGGCCCTTCAGATCTGATAAGTGATGGTAAAAATGGGTGCCTGGTGCCGGTTCATGATACTTTGCTGTTTAAGCAGCGACTAAAGGAAGTAATGACTCAAGAAGAACTTAGAGATAAAATGAGTATTGAAGCCCGAAGATCTGTTTTTGAATTTGAGAAAGGTAAGATTGCAGATGAGTTTTATGATTTTATAACCGCTGTTAAATGAAAATCATCATCAACACAGCTCATCAACGATTTGGAGGCGGAGTCCAGGTTGCGTTATCCTTTATCAACGAGTGCAGGAAATTTCCGGAGCACGAGTATCATGTATGGATAGGGCCGGGAATTCAGAAATCATTGGATAAAGAGGCGTTCCCGGATAACTTTCAGTTTTATGAGTTTGATTTTGGGGTGTTGAGCCTGATTAAAACGAAGACCATTCAAAAAGAGCTATCGACAGTGGATGAGAAGATCAAGCCGGACGTGATGATTGCGACGACCGGACCGACTTACTACCGTTCCAGCTGTCCGCAGGTCATCGGGTTTAATTTGCCGCTCTATATCTATCCTGAATCTCCATATATTCGTGACCTTACTTTAAAAAAGAAGGTGAAATTGTGGCTGAAGAAACAAGCTCATTTCTATTTTTTTAAGCGGGATGCCGTGGCGTTCCTGGCACAGACGGAGGATGTTAATCGCCGTGTTCGAAAGGCATTCAAAACAGATGAGGTGCATACCGTAACCAATACCTGCAGCCACTACTATCGGAATCCGAAAGCATTCTTGGATAAACTCCCAGAAAAGCCGGACTGTTTGTTTCGATTTTTGACGCTCTCCTCGTTTTATTCTCACAAGAATTTGGATCTGATCCCGGAGGTGATGGATGAATTAAGAAAAAGGAGAGTCGGGAGTGTGGAGTTTGTGCTTACGCTGAAGCGGGATGATTTTGAGAATAATATTGGGGAAATGGATGGCATCATCAATGTGGGGCCGGTCAGGCAGGAGGAGTGTCCGTCGCTCTATGCAGAGTGTGATGGGATGTTCCTGCCAACGCTGGCGGAGTGTTTTTCGGCGTCGTACCCGGAAGCGATGATCATGGAGAAACCGATCGTGACGACGGGCCTGGGATTTGCAAGAAGTATTTGTGGGGAGGCGGCGCTTTATTTTGAGGCAAAGAGTGCGGTGGCGGCTGCGGACGAAATTGAGAAATTGATTGGGAATAAAGAGTTACAGAAAAGATTAATTGCAAACGGAAAGAAGCAATTGAAAACGTTCGATACACCGGAGGAACGAGCAAGGAGGTATTTGGAAATTTGTAAACTATATGTGAAATAGGAGGTGTATAAAGAGTTGCATTCTCTAGCTCCACTATGAACCTTTGTGGTAGTTTACCTAATATAATTTGAGCAATTAATTTATTTTTTTAAAAATGAGGAATAGTATATGCATGTAAAAACCTACCCAATAATCAGAACGTTCGGGAGCTACGTATTACCTAAACGTATAATCTATCGGCCAGGATCTGGAGGTAGTTACTCAGCAGAATATTGCTATTCAGTTTGGTTAAGGCATCTTGTGCAATTGCAAAGTATGGGGATAATTGAAAATCTTGATAAAATTAAAACTGTGGCAGAAATAGGTCCTGGGGATTCGCTTGGGTTTGGTATAGCTGCTCTTTTATCAGGAGCTGTCACCTACCACGCATTTGACGTAATTGAACACGCAAATCTTGATCGAAATATTAAAATTGTTCGGCAACTCGAACAATTTTTTATTGAAGAAAAAGAGATACCCCATGATAAGTTTGAATTAAGAAATACTAACCCAAAACTTAAAGATTACTCCTTTCCAAAACATCTTTATAACATGGAAAACAATTCAGATCAGTTTTCTAAGAGGGCAGATGAAGTAATAAAAGCACTAAGAAAAACAAGTGATATTATTAATATTGAGTACGTTGTGCCATGGCATAAACAAATACATCCTAAAGAAGAGGGCAACTTAAAAAGATCAGTAGACCTTATATTTTCTCAAGCTGTTATGGAACATGTTTCCGATATTCAGGAAGCGTATGATGCAATGTATCAATGGTTGAAACCTGGAGGGATTATTTCCCACCAGATCGATTATAAGGCTCATGAAATGTCAAAATACTGGGATGGCCACTGGTTTATAAATAATCATCTCTGGAATTTTCTTTTAAGGGGCAGAAAATATCCAATTAATCGCTTTCCGCACTCAGAACATATCAGGGCTATTACAAATGCCGGGTTTAAAATCAAAAATATTGTGAAAGATGAAAAAGAGAATAACTTTCCAAATTTAAACCCTGAACTTGAGAACATAAGTTTCACAGATGAAGATAGAACAACGGGTTCAGCTTTAATACAAGCTGTTAAGCCTTGAATTTTTCGAGAGCGTAAAGAAAAGTAGCAGATATAGAGATATACATAGGCAATTGCAGAGTCTAGTGGAGTAAAAAACTTTGTGAATCACTGTGCCAAACACTGCTCAACACTGTGGTTTTTTCTTTACGTAACTATGATAAAGCACAAGAATTTAGATTAAAGAATACTTTTTTTGCATCCATCAAACCGAAACATTGTCGTTGTAAACCAGGCGGTGAACTATCTCACCATTGGGTTCTGCAATGCGTTCAATCAGAAATTTGATAGCGTTGCCCTCATCACCGGCAGCATCCACGTGCAGGGCGAAGAGTTAGACTCTGATATCGAAATAACCGGGATCAATCACTGGGTCGAGCGCCCCGCCTGGAAAAAGACGGCCTCCTACCTGTGGGCCTGCTTTCGAATCTGGTGGCTGCTGCTCACAAGGTATCGAAAGCACGAAGTGTTCTTTGTCTCCATCCCCCCCATGGGATATCTGCTGAATATCATCCTTCCCAACCGCTTCAGCATGCTCATCTGGGATGTATTTCCGGATGCATTTAAAATAACCGGTATGAGTGAAAACCATCCGGTTTATTCCGTATGGGCGAGGCTAAACAGGGCATCCTTTAAAAAAGCACACCGGCTGTTTACCATTGGCGATCGAATGGCTGATCTTCTGGAGCAGTATGTGGAACGCGAAAAAATTATCTTTCAGCCCATCTGGTCAATTTTCCAGGAAAATGGCAGAATAGAAAAAGAGAAGAATCCTTTTGTAAAAGAACAGAATGTAGAGGATAAGTTTATCGTACAGTATTCCGGGAATATCGGGCTGACCCACAATGTGGAGGTGATGGTGGAGCTGGCAGAGAAGCTGCAGCACCGGGAGGATATCTTGTTTCAGATTATCGGGCGGGGGCCGAGGAAGCCGGAGCTGGAGAAGATGGTGGAGGAGAAGAATCTGCCCAACTGTATCTTTTTGCCGTTTCAGAGCGATGAGATGTTTCCCTACTCGCTGTCGGCGGCCGACCTGGGGGTGGTGATCCTGGATGGGGCGACGGCGAAGGGGAGCGTGCCGAGTAAATCGTATAATTTGATGAGTTTCGGGATTCCGTCGCTCTATATTGCGTCGGATGAATCAGAATTGCATCATTATGCGGAGACGTATGGCCACGCGGTCTGCGTGGAACATGATCGATTAGATGAGGCTGTTGGTTTTATCAAAAAACTGGCGGATGATGCTGAGTTGTGGAAGAGGTATTCTTTGAATGCAGAGAAGGCTGCGGAGAACTATAAGCGTTCGAATGCAGATTTGTTTGTTGAAAAGTATATTGAAGGGTGATCACAGTGTTGCACAGAGAAAAGCACAGAGTCGCACCGTGTAAAAAACTCTATGAGCCACTGTGCCAAACACCGTGAACCTCTGTGGTAAAAAATAAGCGATGAATATAAAAAGAGCACTCATAGACAATCTGAAAAACATCCGTGGCTGGACAACCGACCGCAAGATTGTCGTCTTTTCGGTGGACGACTACGGCAACGTCCGCCTCGATTCCAAAGAGGCTCGCGAGAAGATGGACAAAGACGGCCTCAAAGTCTACACCCGCTTCGATGCCTATGACACCCTCGAAACACGGCAAGACCTGGAAGCTCTCTACGACGTACTCACCTCAGTGAAAGACAAACACGGAAAACACGCCGTTTTCACCCCCTTCGCCCTGCCCTGCAACATCAATTTCGAGGCGATGGCGAAGGAGGGATATCAGCGATACATTCCGGAGAATCTGCCCGATACCTATGCCAAACTGGAGGAGCGTCATCCGGACGCCTACACCGGCGCATGGGCACTCTGGCAGGAGGGAATCGAAAAGGGGATCATGGCGCCGCAGTTTCACGGTCGGGAGCATTTGAATTTGAAAGTGTTTGAAGAAAAGTTAGAGAAGAAAGGCGCTGAAGTATTAACTGCTCTCAAAAATAGGTCTTACACAAGTCTATCCGAGGTTAATAAGCCGTACGGTTATACTGCTGCATTTGGGTTTGAAACGAATGATGATGTTGAATCTCACAAAAATATCCTAAAAGATGGTATTGAAAAATTTGTTGAGGTATATGGCTTAAGGCCTTCAAGCTTTACGCCACCCGCTGCCAGGTTTCATAACGCACTGGAAGATCTGCTTCGACAAAGAAACATCACAAATATTCACAGAGCATTTCTGGAAGATAAAAGTTTAAATTACACGGGTGGTATTCGAAAAAGCGGGTTGAAAAATATTGTCAGGAATGTGGTTTTTGAACCAACTGCCAATAATAGAGTGGATGAAGTTGAACAGGCTGTTCAACAAATTGAATCTGCATTTAAATGGAACAGACCCGCTATCATTAGTTCGCATCGGGTAAATTTTTGTGGTTTCATTGATGAAAAGAACAGAGAAAAAGGATTGTCATCATTATCTTTTCTGTTAAATCAAATTGTAAAGAGGTGGGAAAATGTTGAGTTTATGTCTATGGATGCACTGTCTCAACTATTCCTGAAATAGGTGAAGTGATGGATCCAAACATACTCATTTATGCAGCAGATGGTAGTCGAAATGAATTTACTTTTGAGGGTAAGTTCCGTTTCGAAATCTGGAAACCCAAACTACTCCATTTTAAACCTTCAAATAAAGGTTATAAATACGTTCTATACTGGCTGTTCCACTATTTAGGCATATTTTCAAATAAGCATTACTGTTCTCTGCATGTTAAAAAAGATGGTAAAGAAATTGCATCAATGCTGATTGTCCCAAAATACTTTAAGTGGCCGTTTATGGATGATGCTGACGTACAATTTACCTACGTATTAACAGATAAAAGCTACAGGGGGCGTGGAATTGCTTCTAATATGATACAATTTATATTCAATCATTTAGGTGATTCTGTTAATCAATTTTGGTATGTAACGGATACATCCAATAAAGCATCCATTGCGGTGGCAAAAAAAAATGGATTTAAATTTATTGGGAAGGGCAAAAAATTGAAAATGTTCAACAGAATTGAGTTAATAAATGCCAAGAGTGATGAGATTGAATAGGTTACTCTATTTTTTATACTACTTAAAAAAAATGGATGTGAAACAATATCTAAAGTTTCGCGGGTACTTACTGAGTCATAAACAGCTCAGCAAGATTCCAATTACATTTGATGTGATTCATTCAGTTTTACGTTACAACATTTCAATTTTAGAATATTTTCAGTTCCGTTTTTTCGAAATAAATGGCTCTGAAAAAAAAGAGTGGGCAGGTACAGGCACAATGTATGAGTATCAAAAAAAGATGAATCCGGCTTCTTCAAGAAAAGTGCTTGAGCATAAACCAACTTTTTATAAAACCTACGGTGAGTTCATCCATCACCGTTTTTTATCTGTTGAAGAGATACAGCAATCTCCGGAGTCTGCAGATGAGTTACTTCAAAACTCAAAAAAAGTAGTTTTGAAGCATTCAGAAGGACAATGTGGAAAGGGAATTGAGATACTGGATTCTAATGATTTAAATGCAGAAAGTTTGCTGAGGCGGCTCAAGAAAAACGGTAATGACATGGTCGAGGAGTTTGTTTATCAACATTCAGAGCTGGACCGAATGTCTCCCTCGGGATTAAATACGGTTCGTATCATTACACAACTTGATGAAAATGATAAGGTACACATTTTAGGGGCTCGTCTGAGAATTACTGTCAATTCAGCGGTTGATAACATGGCTGCCGGCAATATTGCGGCACCTATTGATATAAAAACAGGTAAACTATGTGGTCCGGGCGTTTATAGCGACATAACGAAATCGGACGAATATCATCATCCCGTTACCGGAACGGAAATTGAAGGGTTTCAGGTGCCCATGTGGGAGAAAACGTTGAGTATGATTGAAAGAGCAGCATTGAAAGATACCAGAAATCGGTCTATTGGCTGGGATGTTGCCATTACTGATAAAGGTCCGGAGCTCATCGAAGGAAATCACGATTGGTGCAAACTTGTATGGCAGCTTCCGGTAAAAATGGGATTAAAGAGAGAGTTGGACCGTTTTTTATGATAAAACGTGCTACAGACCTGATATTGACAATCGTTGGATTCCTGTTGATTTCTCCCATTTTCTTAGCCGTGATGCTGTTAGTAAGAATGAAATTGGGATCTCCTGTTTTTTTTACACAGGTACGGCCCGGTCTGAATGAAGAGCCATTCAGAATGATCAAATTTCGCAGTATGACAAATCAAAGAGACCAAGAAGGCAATCTGCTTTCTAATGAAAAAAGAATGACTCACTTTGGCAGATTTATCAGAAGTGCCAGCCTTGACGAGCTACCGGAGCTCTTCAATGTCATTAAAGGGGACATGAGCCTGGTGGGCCCGCGTCCATTGCTTATGGATTATCTTCCATACTACACGGAGGAGCAGAGGAAGAGACACTCAGTTAAACCGGGTATTACAGGGTGGGCGCAAGTAAATGGAAGAAATGCACTCACCTGGGATGAGAAGTTTGATTACGACGTTTGGTATGTAGAAAATCGATCCTATTGGTTAGATTTAAAAATTCTGTGGTTAACCATAATCAAGGTTTTTAAACGGGAAGGAATTCAACACAAAGAGGGAAAGTTTATGCCTCGATTTGATGAATATGCAAAACAAAACTATTCGAAATAGATGAATATATTAATCACCGGGATTGGCGGCCCAACACCTCGCTCCATAGCCAGACAGGTAAAAAAGAAATACCCCAATGCAAAAATTGTGGGTGTAGATGCAAGCAGTAAGGCACTTGGTTTCTATATGAGAGGTCTGTGCGATGAGTCCTTTGTTGTTCCTCGCGCAGATGATCCATCTTATTGGGATGTGATTCACAACCTGATAGAATCAGAAAAGATAGACTTTGCATTTGTTCAGCCGGAATTAGAGGTGAAAACCTGGGGTATATATTACCAAAATCATCAGGCATATCCCTGCCCTGTACTTATACCACCCCTGGAGCATACTGAGAATCTTATGGATAAAGCGAAGATGTCGGATTTATTAAAAAACACGATGTACATCCCAAAAACTATAAGAATAAGCCCTGATGACCCAAAAATTAAAGAGATTGAAAATCAAATAGGTTTTCCGTGCTGGATCCGTGCGTCTGTTGGGTCGGGCGGTCTGGGTTCATTGAAAATCAATCGAAAAGAAGATCTTGAAGCATGGTTGTTTATTCATAAAAACATAAAAGAGTTCACCGTAAGTGAATATCTGGAGGGGCGGCACCTTGCGAATCAAATGTTATTTATAGACGGTGAACTCATAAAAAATGCGGGTCTTGAGTGTGTTGAATATGTAATGGCTGAAGTAGCCCCTTCAAAAGTAACAGGGAACACATCATTTGGTAGGTTTATTAATGAGGAGCATCTGCTGGAATTTTGTGAAGAAGTTATGGGGCACATAGGAAAAAAATTAAATGTAAAGCCTCATGGTGTATATAGTTTCGATCTGAAAGAGGATTCGGAAAATGAACTTAAAGTGACTGAAATTAATATAAGGCATATGGCATATACCGGGATAATGGCGGAATTTGGTTTCGATTTGGTAGATGACACGATTAAATATCTTTCAGGTAAAAAATCTGAGATCAAACAAGGCAGGCATCGATTTGGCGAAGATTATATCTTTCTAAGAGATGTAGATATTGAACCTATCCTGATTAGGGAAGGAGAGTTGCTTGGGCGTGCCTAATGGGTGATATATTGAGAAAGGGAAGTTTTTAGTGTTGAGTTTTTAATTCGAGTGTTGTGAAACCGGTGTGTTGGGTCGGGGTGAATTGCAAAACGTGATGCGTCGGGGTGAGTTTAAATCGTTCATGTCATCCTGCCTGTACCATTAGAAGGAAGAGGCCATTAAAAAGTCAAAATGCAAACATGAGACGGAAAACGATAGTCTCGGAAACCCCGGGCCTCATCAACGATTAATCCCCTGCCACTCATAACCTTCCTGCCCCTCAAAGTTTGAACGTCGTGGATAGCTCAGACAGAGATTTTAAAGCCCTGTTATTCATCGTAAGCCGATCTCAAATTAAAAACAGAAAGTTAACAGAAGGGTAATAAAAAAAAATTATATATTGGTTAAGAAATTTTAATACAGTTTGTTCGCGGTTCTGTTATGATATTCATGGTTTCTGTGTTGTTTTTCATGAGTACATTTCGTTCTTTTAGGTTGTATAAATAAGATTTACAATGCATTCATTAAAAAAGGGAACGTACGAGAAGACATGCTATTTATGGGTGTTTACAACAGCATAAGATCCGGCCAGGTTGTTCATGTACGGTCTTTGTTTGCTGTTCTCAACCAACCCTTTCAGAACATGCTGAGTAAAAAATATGCATTCATCGTTATGCAGAACTGATTATTTGCAAGGAGGTACAGGCAGAAGGTAGTGATTAGTGCTGCATAATTGATCAGATTACAGCTAATAGCTGTATTGAGGCGAGTTTAACGACCATCATCAACACCAAAACATCGGTTTCCATCTGAATGGATCAACAAAAGAAGTTTAAAACGGGATTTCCCGTAGATGAACATCCCGGGGGGAAGGAGCGTATTCATCTGTCGCTGCCGCATATGGGCGGAGAGGAGCTCCATTTTATACAGGACGCGTTTACCAAAAACTGGATCGCCCCCCTCGGGGAAAATGTGAACGGCTTTGAGAAGGACCTGGCCACCTATACCGGGATGAAATATGCGGGGGTTTTTACCAGCGGAACGGCATCGATTCACCTGGCGCTGATGCTGCTGAACGTGCAGCCGGGCGATGAGGTGATCTGCCAAAGCTTTACGTTTGCCGCCACGGCCAACCCGATCCGGTACCAGAAGGCGATTCCCGTTTTTATCGACAGCGAGGCTGAAACATCCAACATGGATCCCGTGCTGCTGGAAATGGCCATCAAAGAGCGCATTAAAAACGGAAAGAAGCCAAAAGCGATTATTGTGGTCCACCTGTACGGCATGCCGGCAAAGATGGACCGGATTTTACAGATATCGGAGGAGTATGGCATCCCGGTGATAGAGGATGCTGCAGAGGCGCTGGGTTCGCACATTGAAAATCAAAAATGCGGCTCATTTGGAGTAATGAGCGCGTTCTCCTTTAACGGGAATAAAATTATAACCACGTCGGGCGGCGGCGCGCTTCTCGGAAACAGTGAGGAGTTTATGCGGAAAGCGCGCTACCTGGCCACCCAGGCGCGGGAAAACGCCCCCCACTACGAACACTCGGAGGTTGGCTATAACTACCGCATGAGCAACATCCTGGCGGGAATCGGCCGCGGGCAGATGCGCGTGCTGGAGCAGCGCGTGAACCGGCGGAGGCAGATTTTTAAGCGCTACATGGACGCGCTGGGAGGCACCTATTTTAACCTGGTGAAGACAGACCCGTCGCTGAACGGTTTTGCGGCGGCCCACTTCAGGGACCGGCTTGCGGGCTTCGATGTGACGGAGAGATCAAAAACGGGCCTCTATTTTATCCGCGAGCCCGAGGGATACCGAAGCAACCGCTGGCTCACTACCGTGGTCATCAACCCGCGAGAGACGGGCGGTGTTGGCCCCGGGGATGTGATGAATGCGATGCATAAAGAGAATATCGAGGTGCGTCCGCTCTGGAAGCCGATGCATATGCAGCCGGTATTTCGTGAATACCCGGCCTACAGGAACGGATTCTCGGAGTGGATGTTCCGGAACGGCCTCTGCCTGCCCAGCGGCAGCGGCCTCACCGACGGGGATGTGGACCGGGTGGTCGATACGTTGTTGAAGGCGATTCGGGTTTAAGGTCAATGGTTTAAGGTTTATGGTTGAAAAAGTGATCAGAAACCGAACCTCCCCTCCTTTGCAAGGAGGGGCCGGGGGTGGTTGGGGGCACAAGCGAGACGCTTGCGCCAGTCCGGGGTTTTGACTCAAAAAAATGTTGAATAACGAACAATTCATAAGAAGATGATTGAACGACTGTTCAGAGAGCGACGGGGACTGTTAAAATTTGGTGCGGACGTATCGATATGGGTACTGGCAACTCCGCTGGCCTACCTGATGCGGTTTGACGGGAATCCGGGGGCATTTACCGCGCAGCTTTTTATGCTTACGGGTGTACTCGTCATCGTGAAGGCGGTGGCTGTGGCGCTGTTTGGAAGCTACCGGCAGTCGTGGCGAAATACCAGCTATATCGAGCTTTTTCAGATTATTAAAATGACGGGGCTGGTCTCCTTTTTTATGATCGGTGCCGTATTACTGTTTCGTGAGACCCTTCAGATACCCCTCTCCATCCCGTTTCTTGAACTCCTGATATCGGTTGCGCTGCTGATGGGAATGCGGGCGTCTGTGCGATTTATTCTGAAATACCGGTTTGTTGTGAACGGCAGCAAACGGCCGGGCTCTTCCAGCGTCATTATCGCCGGGGCGGGAGAGAGCGGCACCCACGTGGCCAAGGAGATGCTCAAGCACCCCTCGCAAAAGCTGACCCCCGTTGCCTTTCTGGATGACGATCCCCTGAAGCAGGGACAGAAGATTTTCGGGCTCCCGGTAGCGGGCTCCCTCAACGACCTCACCCGTGTTGCCGAAGAGCTGAACGCCGATGAAGTGATTATCGCCATGCCCTCAGAGTCGGGATCGGTGGTGCGGCGGGTGGTGGAAAAGGCACGCGAAGCCGGCCTGAGGCATCGTACCATTCCCGGTTTTTACGACCTGGTGAGCGGCAGCGTGTCAATAAGCCAGATTCGCAATATAGACGTGGAGGATCTGCTGAGGCGGGAGCCGGTGGTGCTGGATACCGAGCAGATCGAAGATTATGTGAAAGGGAAAACGGTTCTGGTTACCGGGGCGGGGGGATCGATTGGTTCAGAGATTGTGAGGCAGGTTGCAAGGTTTGGCCCGGCAAAGCTGGTGCTTATGGGGCGGGGTGAAAACAGCCTTCATCTTCTGCAGCAGAGCTTTCTCAAATACCCCGTAGATGTGCCGTTTACCTGTAAGATTTGTGATGTTCGCGACCGCGATACCCTGGAGTGTATCTTCCGGGAGGAGCAGCCCGATGTGATCTACCATGCCGCCGCGCATAAGCATGTACCGTTTATGGAGGAGAACCCGGCACAGGCCGTTCTGAATAACGTGATGGGGACGCAAAACCTGGTGGAGCTGGCCCTGGATGGCGGAGTCAGTTACTTTGTAAACATATCGACCGACAAGGCGGTGAACCCCACCTCGGTGATGGGCGCTTCCAAACGAATTGCGGAAAAAATTGTGGAGTGGGGCTCCGTACAGGCGAGAGCGGGGCAGTCGTTTGTATCGGTGCGGTTTGGCAACGTGCTGGGCAGCCGCGGCAGCGTGATCCCGGTATTCAGGGAACAGATCAAAGCGGGCGGGCCGGTAACGGTGACTCACCCCGATATGATCCGTTACTTTATGACGATCCCGGAGGCGTCGCAATTAGTATTGCAGGCGGGATCGTACGGACGAAACGGAGCGGTGTTTATCCTGGATATGGGAGAACCGGTGAATATCGAGGAGATGGCCCGCGACCTGATCCGCCTGAGCGGGTTTGAGCCGGATGAGGATATTGAGGTGGTGTTTACGGGCGTGCGTCCCGGTGAGAAGCTGTATGAAGAGCTGATGGCCGAGGAGGAAGGAACAGAGGAGACGGGCCACGACAAGATTATGGCTGCGAATCACTCCACCATCGACATGGAGTTCCCGGAGAAGCTGGAGCCGCTGTTTGAGGCGGCGAAGAGAGGAGAGGGAGAGAGAGTGAAGCAGGAAATCGCCCGGCTGATACCCACCTACAGCGGGGTGGAGGTTTAGGGTTAGGGTTTGTACAACGGACCGCCGGTCCGTTTCTCAGGACTTAATTATTGGTTATGCATTCAGTGTGAGCCCATGTTCGTTATTGGTTAATGGTTAATGGTTATTGGTTATTGGTTATTGGTCAATCGTCATTCGCCATCTACATCAAAAATCCCAATCAACGATCCCCAACCACTATCCCTCGGCTACGAATTTCATTTCAAATCACACCCTCTGCCTCTCCCAAAGGCCCCAAAGGCCCCGAAGGGATGCCTTTGGCAAGGGATCTCGTGGTTCACAGGCAGAGACAAAATCATGAACGTTATTTGCGATGCTGCCAATCCATGGTGGTCTTAACAACGCCCTGACATTTACCCCTCGGTTACGAATCTCATTGCATTCCGTATCCACCACCTCGGGGTTTCATTGGCCTGTCGCCTTTCACCCCCGGGTTGCAAAAACGTCGCGATACTCGTTTTTTTACCGGGGGCTATTAACATTTGGCCCCTAGCGGGGCCATTCAATGGCCGTTTCCCAAGGGGATCACTTCGTGGCAGGCCATGGTATGGGGATCAAAGCGCAAGGCGCTGGGTTGTACAACGGACCGCTGGTCCGTTTCTCAGGACTTAATTATTGGTTATGCATGCAGGGTGAACCCTAAAAAAGATGTAACGGCAGTGGTACCCCAGGCAGTGAATAATCAAAACGGCGTAATGCAGAACATTGCAAATCAGGGTATCTGATACGCCGGGTTGTGTTAAAGCCGCCCATGTCATCCCGAGCAAGTATTTGTGAATGCATGTGAACAAATACGCACCGAGGGATCTCGTAGGCAAAGGGTAAAGGGCAAAGGGCAAAAATCAAAAAACATCGAACAGCCTGCCAACCCAACTCTCAAAGAATCCGCTGTCTGAGTGCAGGATGGCCGCAGGATGCGGAAACGATTCGGCCGAGGCCCATCCAAGCGAGTTCGGATTCTTTGTGTCCTTTTTGCGGCCGTTTTTGGACAAGCAAAAAGGGCCATAGCGAATAAAGGGCAACGCTGCCAAATATGGCAAAAGCCCAATCAACGATTCTATCCTCTGCCCCTCGAATACGAATCTCATTGCAATTCATGTGTATTGCCGAGGGGCTTTGTTTGGCCTGTCGCCTTAACCCCCGGTTGCAAAAAACATCGCGATGCTCGTTTTTTTACCGGGGCCTGCTCTTCGAAACTTTAGTGAAGTAGTGGCTACTCATATTCAGCCCCGATTGGGGCTGTTCAATGGCCGTTTCTCAAGGGGATCACTTCGTGGCAGGTCATGGTATGGGGTTACTGCACTGCGTTGGATAGATAAATTGATCCAGCACTTTTGCCTTTTCACCCCGCGCAACTCTGCGATATACTCAACGTACATCCGCGAGAAACTGTCCGCCTGCCGGCGGAAGGGCCCATCAGGTAGAACGACAGCGGAATCAGGTACTAATCCTTAACAAACAAACTGCTATATTTCCGGCATGCTAAGCGCAATTGTTCGATTTTTAATTGATCCCGTCACGATATTCCTCCTGCTGCTCGGCTTGGGCTTTTGGCTGAGGTTCAGGAAATCGTCGCCTCGATACTGGAAAGCCTGTTTCTGGCTGGTCGGGATATGGTTCTATATCATGACGACCCCGTTCGTGTCCAATACAATGGTCTATCAGCTCGAAAAGCAGTATGATCCTATCCTTGTTCCGGTTTCAGACAGTTTTGATGAGATTCAGCAGGAGGCAGAGTCGTTCCGCGGTGCGGATATTGTAATATTGGGTGCAGGCCACACGCAGGATCCGCGTCTGCCGGCAACCTCGTCGCTGGTTGGTAATTCGATGCTGCGCCTCACGGAAGGCATTCGTCTTTACAGGCTGATCCCCGGGAGCCGCCTGGTGTTTTCTGGTTTCCGGGACAACTGGCAGGGAGCCCGGTCGCAGGCAGAGGTGTACGCAGAGGCGGCGATGGAGCTGGGAGCTGACCTCAGCGACAGAAGCCGCTATGCGATGCTTTCCCCGGCATCCGATACGTGGGGAGAGTCAGGAGCCTATAAGCGGTTTAGAATCAGGGAAGCAGAACTGAACGGCGGTGAAAATATCGTCAGGAAAGTGATTGTGGTTACCAATGCAGGCCATATGCCGAGGGCGATTGCGGGTTTCAGGAAAAGAGGGTTTAATCCGGTTGCTTCACCAGCGGGATATGAGATTAAAAAAGATGGGGATGAAGAGAGATATCTGAGTTTTGGTTTCGGGGATTTGGTGCCGTCGTCAGAGCACACAGGCCGGCTAAAATCAGCGATAAAAGAGTATGCCGGCCGGGTCGAACTCTGGTTTTTAAAGGCGGATGGAGTAAGTGGGTTGAGGGCGCAAGTGGAGCGGTAGCGACATCCCGAAACTTTGGGGGTTCAGGGTTGTACAACGGACCGCCGGTCCGTTTCTCAGGACGTATTTATTGGTTATGCATTCAGTGTGAGCCCGTGTTCGTTATTGGTTAATGGTTATTGGTTATTGGTTATTGGTTAATGGTTAATCGTTATTTACATCAAAAATCCCAATCAACGATTCCCAACCACTACCCCTCGATTACGAATTTCATTGCAATTCCCATCCACCGCCTCTCCCAAAGGGGTCTTGTGGCCCACAGGCAGAGGACGAGACCAATGAAAGCCACCGTTGCCATTTACACCGCAAAACCCCATCAACGATTCTATCTTCTGCCCCTCGAATACGAATCTCATTACAATTCATGTGTATTGCCGAGGGGCTTTGTTTGGCCTGTCGCCTCAACCCCCGGTTGCAAAAACGTCGCGATGCTCGTTTTTTTACCGGGGCCTGCTCTTCGAAACTTTAGTGAAGTAGTGGCTACTCATATTTGGCCCCTTCCCAAAGGCCCCAAAGGGATGCCTTGGGCAGATCACTTCGTGGTGGAGTGCTTCAATGGCCGTTTCCCAAGGGGATCACTTCGTGGCAGGCCATGGACGTAATTCAGGGCTTAAGGTTTGGATGGCCTCTGAGTTTTTAGTTCTTAGTTTCAGGTTTTGAGTTGTAAATGGATAATTTTTGCCGTCTGCCGTCTGCCGTCTGCCATCCGCCTGGCAGGAAAGCGGCGATAATATGAGCTTTACAACCTGCAAAGTCATTCAGCTTCCTCTTTTTACGCCGTTCGGGGCAGAGCTGCAGTCAAAATACAGTTGGGGAAATTGTCATCACCGCTATAATATTCGCAGAAACGGCTTTGTAAATCATCACGTTTCTTTTATTCTTCGTTATCATTTAAAAAATTTTACGCTGAGAATACCGCACCCTATGGAAAGACCGCATCAAAAAGAGAAGAAAAACGGACGGGGGGTTAAATTCGCCGTAATCTCTTACCAGCGAACGGGGAGCACCTTCTTTGTGTCGATGCTTAACGGTATCGACGGGGTGGTTTGCCATTCCGAGCTGTTTAACAGGGGGCTGAAAACGTTCGGGGACTGCGTGTTTGACCCGAAACTGCTGCCGGAGCTCAACTTTTTTGAAAAACTGACAGGCAGGACGAAGGCGGAAAAGCTGTTCAGGTTTAAAAAAAGAGATCCGCTCGGTTTTTTAAACCACGTATACTCGTACAGGGATGCAGCTACCGGGTTTAAGATATTTCCGGGCCAGGATGATTCCGTGTTTAACCATATTCTGGAAGAGCGTTCCATAAGGAAGATTATCTTAACCCGGAATAACCTCCTTCGTTCCTACGTATCGAGGACGATTGCCCACAAAACCGGCATATGGGGCAGGCATAAAGGGGAGGAGGCCTCCCTTGAAAAAGTTTCGGTCGATACGGAGCGCTTTCTGGAGTATGCCCGCAGGATAAAAGACCGCTTTGGTGCCATTGAAGCCGGTCTGGAAGCCGCGAACCAGCGCTACCTGAAATGTACCTACGAACAGATTACAGAATCGTACCCCGCACGGGAAATTTGTACTTTCCTGGACATCCCCGTACCGGGTACGGTTCCTGAAATTAGCTGGATCCGTCAAAATCCTTTTGCGCTTTCTGACATGATTGAAAACTATTCCGAGGTTAAAAACGCCCTGGAGGGTACGGAGTTTCAAACCTTTCTCGCAGATTCACAACGCCGGTAAAACCGATCGCCTTTTAGCTGCCGCTGTTTCACCCGGCTCCTGGAAATGATGAGTGGTAGGGGGAGTTATGGGTTTTTAGTTTTGGGTTTTGAGTTGTAAATGTATAGTTTTTTGCCTTCTGCCTTCTGCCTTCTGCTGTCTGCCTTCCAAACCGTTTTCATTGAAGCAGGGCAATATATCTGCCCGTAATTCACCCGCGCGGATGCGCAAAATTCTTTGTAAGTTTTTGTACGCTTTTAACCTCAGAACCCGCATCTACATTTGAAACAGAATATTCCCAAAACGATTCATTACTGCTGGTTTGGCGGCGGTTCGCTGCCACCCCTGGCTGAGCGCTGCATGGAGAGCTGGAGAGAGTTTCTGCCGGGGTATTCTATTAAGAGGTGGGACGAGACGAACACGGATATCAGTGAAAACTGCTACGCAATGGAAGCGCATGAGGCCGGAAAATACGCATTCGTTTCTGATTATGTCCGCCTGAAGGTGCTCTATGAAGAGGGGGGAATCTATATGGATACGGATGTTGAGGTACTTGGCACCCTGGACCCGTTTCTTCATCACAAAGCTTTTTGTGGATTTCAGAACCCTACCCTCATGTCCCTGGGTGTCGTCGGAGCTGTGAATGGGCATGGTTTTATCAACTCACTGCTGGAAATGTACAAATCCATTAGATTTTTGGAGGATGATGGCAGAACGGATCTTACACCCAATACCGTTCGGGTTACTGATTATTCCCTCCATCGGGGTTTGATACTGAATAATAAAAAACAGGAGTTTGATAGTATTACCATCTACCCAAATGAGTACTTTTGTCCAAAGAATTATGATGAATATCATTTTAATATAACCTCTCGTACCCGTACCATTCATCACTATTCCGGCAGCTGGTATACGCCGGCTACACGGAGGCTCATGTGGTTTCGCGTTCATATCATCAAGCGGTTCATGCCATGGGCAGATCCTCTTCTCCGCTCACTCTATCACAGGTTTTTTTAAATAAAACCGGAGATTCCTTCAGCCGGGGCTATTCATAATCGGCCAAAATTGTGCCGTACGTGATATTACCTGTATTTAATGATTACCGGTGTTATATTTCAACCACAGTGGAACATGAGAAAACAGAAGAGGCAGGACTGAAAGCAGTTGCAAAAGTTGATCTATAAAATAGCGCGGGGTAGCTGCAAAGGTGGAGGCGGTGCAGCGAATATTCTTGTGAAATGGCCATGCAAGCTCTCATATTTCCGGTTATCGATGAACTCTAATTATGGCTGCTGATGCAAAAGCCTGACCTGTCGTTTATCGTACCTGTCTATAATATGGCTTCAACACTTCCTGCCGCGCTGGACTCGCTGCTGCAAATTACAGCTCCCGAAAACTTCGAAATTGTGCTGATAGATGATGGTTCCACCGATGATATTGGCAGCGTAGCGGTTGATTATATTGCTAAAACAGAAAAAAGGGAAGGAGTATCATTCAGGGTTATCTCGGTGGATAACAGCGGGCGGGGGGCGGCACGAAATCTCGGTGTTAAGAAGGCGAGCGGCGAATATATAAGCTTTCTGGATGCGGACGACACCATCGATCCGGACGAGTTTATGAAGCTATGGAGCTGCGCGCAGCGGGAAGAGAACAGACGGGATATAATTATCGGACAGTTTAGGATTGTTGGGGAAGATGGCAAAATATACTCAAAAAGAAGATTATCGCTCACAACAACCCCACAGCAACTGCTGAGAAAAATTGCTTTGTCTCCATTTTCTCCTATTCATATGAATGCAATGCTCATAAGAAGAACGCTTTTTGAACGCATTCATGAATTTGATATCCAAAATATTAATGCGGAGGATAAAGACGTGACGATTCAGTTACTGAGGGCCGCCGGTGACGTTACAATATGCCAAAGTTTTCATTATTTGTATCACAAGCACCGTGTTGGGCGCTTAACAACGGCAAAAAAAAGGCTGATGTGGCTCTGGTTTCGACAAAAAACCATCATTAAAAACTATTCTGCCGGTATTCGGCCCTTATCTATGATTCTGCAGTTCAACTATGATGTCGTTAAACTGTTTTATGAACTGGTTTTAGGATATCGGGGGAAGAGAGGATGAAGTGGAATCAGTTGAAGAAATGGCTGTTGATGGCTGTACTTCAAGCCGGAACAATTTTTTTCTATTTTTGGGGTGTTCGTCCGCTGAGAGGGTGGCACAGCGAATGGGTTGGGTCTGTACTGTTTCGGTTTCAGAGCGAAGCTGCGGGCTACGTAGAATCTGTAGAGAGAACAGGTATTACGATTGATACAACCTATGTTTTTCAGGGGACGGAGCTGGTATTTTCTTATGCTCCGCAATTCGGATTTTTCTTTTTGATTGCTGTACTGGGGCTTAATTTTTTACTTCCCCGATTCACGATATACCTGCTCCTTACGGGATTTCATTTTCTGGTCGAGATCTGCTCACTTGGTTTTTCTCTGATTGCATTTAACGGTTATCCTGTTGGATTTGTGATTGCGGATTTCTTACTTCTCTACCTGTCTCCCCTTATGAGCCTTGGATTTATACTGGTCGTGATATTGCGAAGGAAAGGAAAGATTTAGGGTTCAGGTACCAGAACCCTGCTCCCTGAAAGTTAAACCTTGAACCTTGAACTGGCTTAACCCCCCAAATACTGGACAGTGTTTCTGTTAAGATCCTCCATTTGAGGTTCCGTTGCAAGAGCTTTTTTAAGCTCCATTTCTTTCACCAAATCAATACCCATACTCAGCAGGTAGTTCAATGGACTCAGGTAGTTGATTCCCGAGTGTATGCGCTCATAATTGTAGA
>Ga0081527_100248_pt1 | contig 39850 bp, 34 predicted proteins | sample HotLakmasection5_FD_70992 | JGI IMG/M metagenome (GOLD analysis project Ga0081527, IMG submission 70992) | Hypersaline microbial mat communities from Hot Lake, Washington, USA - Section #5 (SPADES assembly) (version 2) | ecosystem: Environmental > Aquatic > Non-marine Saline and Alkaline >... | reverse complement strand
GGTCGCCGACGGAGTTCGAATTTGCAACCCAGCCGGTGCCCTGGCCTGCTGCGCAGCAGGCCAGGGCACCGGCCCCACCAGCTGTCCCCGATTAGCTTGACTCACGGGTGGGGGTCAGTCCACGCCCGTCTCGGGCAGGTCACCGAATTCCGTGTTGTGTCCCCGCAATTAACGGCACGCGGCCGTCACTCGCCCGCCAGGGCCGTTCGGCCCTCCTCGTAGAGCTCCAGGAACTCCGCCTCCAGGCCCGCGTTGACGCCGCGGCAGCCGTCGAACACGGCCTTGGCCCACTCCGCGTACTCGCGCCGGCGGGTGCGCGACCAGGCGGGCGGGCTGTGCACGATGGCGCGCAGGTTGCACGTCTTGTCGGCGATCTTGATCATGCGCGCCCGCACCGACTTGGTCGGCGCGGTGACCACCTGAAGCCGCTTGCGCTCCGCCTTGGGCAGGCTCTTGTCGTCGGTGACCTCCCGGACCAGCCCGGCCACCTCCGCCCCGAACGCGGCCTCGACCTCGGCAAAGGTCGCGTCGGTGTCCTCCAGGGTGTCGTGCAGCAGCCCGGCGATGACCAGGTCGGGGTCGCTGCCGCCGGTGTGCCGGGCCAGCGCCCAGGCCACCTCGGCCAGATGATTGAAATACGGCTCGGCGCGCTCGCCCTTGCGTCGCTGGTCGACGTGCTTGACCGCGGCGAAGTGCAGCGCCTGAGCGATCCTCAGCGTACTGTCGTCGCTCATGTCCGGGTCTCCCCCGAAGGCGGCCGGCACCGGCGGACGGGCATCGGTCAGACCAGATCCTTCGGCACGGTATAGCAGACCAGCGTGCCGACCGCGCCGCCGATGTCCGCCCAGTGCACCAGCGGCAGCTTGATCGCGGCGAACGCGGCGGTCGGGAACTTCGCCGCGACGCCCGCCAGCAGCTCCTCATTGCCGCGGCGGCCCAGGGTGACCACCAGGTCGTGCAGGTCCGGGTTGTGCGCGACCAGCAGCACATGGCGGTAGTCGTCCGGCACCCGCGCCAGGCGCTTGAGCAGCATGCGCTCGCCGGTCAGGTACAGGTCGCGGTCGACCTCCACCGGCGGTTCGGCGCCCCACTGCGTGGCGGCCAGGGTCCGCGTCTCCTGGGCGCGGCGCGCCGTGGAGCACAGCACCAGGTCGGGCACGAATCGGCGCTGCGCCATGTAGCGGCCCATGATCAGTGCGGCGCGCTCCCCGCGCAGATCCAGGGGCCGGTCATGGTCGTGCAGCGTGGGATCGTCCCACCCGGACTTGGCGTGACGCAGCACGTAGAGCGTTCTCATGGCGCTATCCGGCAGTTCCGACACTTCCGGGGCCTCATCGGGCAGTGAGCGGCGCTTGCGTGCCATGGCGATTCACGGCCGGGGACCGTATATAGGGGAGAATCGAGGGCGCCGAGGGCCTGCCGATTAAGACGCAGTCGTGGACGCACGTCGAGAGGCTATCCGTGAGCATTGCCGAACTGGCCGAGGAACCGGCCGTCACCGCCGAGTCGCCGGACCGGTTCATCAATCGCGAACTGTCGTGGCTCGCCTTCAATCAGCGGGTCCTGGATCAGGCCTACAACACCAACCATCCGCTGCTGGAGCGGGTGCGCTTCCTGTCGATCTCGGCGAGCAATCTCGACGAGTTCTACATGGTGCGCGTTGCCGGTTTGAAGGCGCAAGTGGCCCTCGGCGTCAAGACCCAAAGCCAGGAAGGGCTGACCCCGACGCAGCAGCTCGCCGCCATCGCCGCCCGCACGACCGAGCTGATGGCCGCGCAGCAGGCCTGCTGGCGCGAGCTGCGCGAGCTGCTCCGCGCCGAGGCGATCGCCGTGCTGGACCGCGGCGAGCTGACCGGCGACGACCGGCGCTGGCTGGAGGCGAAGTTCCTGGACGACATCTTCCCCGTGCTGACGCCGATCGCCATCGATCCGGCCCACCCCTTCCCGTTCATCGCCAACCTGGGGCTCAGCCTGGCGATCCAGCTGATCAGCCGGGATGAGGGGGAGGAGCTGACCGCCCTGGTGCCGCTGCCCGGCCTGGTCGACCGGTTCATCCGCCTGCCGGGCGAGGAGGTGCGGTTCTGCCAGCTCGAGGACCTGGTGCTGATGTTCCTCGACCGGCTGTTCCCCGGGTTCGAGCCCGTCGACCACGGCGTGTTCCGCGTCATCCGCGACAGCGAGATGGAGATCGACGAAGAGGCCGCCGACCTGGTCAAGACGTTCGAGACGGCCCTGAAGCGCCGCCGCCGCGGCAGCGTGATCCGGCTGACCACCGACACCAGCATGTCGGCCAAGCTGCGCGACTTCGTGCGCAAGGAGCTGGGCGTGTCGGCGGACGACGTGTTCTGCCTCGACGGCCTGATCGGCCTGGCCGACGTCAAGGAGGTCATCGTCGACAGCCGCCCCGACCTGGTGTTCACGCCGTACAACCCCCGCTATCCGGAGCGCATCAAGGACTTCGGCGGGGACTGCTTCGCCGCCATCCGCGCCAAGGACATGATCGTCCATCACCCGTACGAGAGCTTCGACGTGGTGGTGCATTTCATCCAGCAGGCCGCTCTCGACCCGAACGTGGTGGCGATCAAGCAGACGCTGTACCGCACCTCGAAGAACTCGCCGATCGTCGCGGCGCTGATCGAGGCGGCCGAGGCCGGCAAGTCGGTCACCGCAATGGTCGAGCTCAAGGCGCGGTTCGACGAGGAGGCCAACATCCGGTGGGCGCGCGACCTGGAGCGCGCCGGCGCGCAGGTCGTGTACGGGTTCCTGAACCTGAAGTGCCACGCCAAGGTGTCGCTGGTGGTGCGGCGCGAGGCCGGCGGGCTGCGCGCCTACGTGCACTACGGCACCGGCAACTACCACCCGATCACCGCGCGCATCTACACCGACCTCAGCTTCTTCACCTGCAATCCCGGCCTGTGCCGCGACGCCGCCAAGCTGTTCAACTACATGACCGGCTATGCGCGACCGGCGCAGTTCGAGAAGCTGGCGATCGCCCCGCTGCAGCTGCGCGAGGCGCTGGCCGCGCACATCCAGCAGGAGATCGACAACGCCGGCGCCGGCCGGCCGGCGCACATCTGGGCCAAGATGAACTCGCTGGTCGACGGCGACATCATCGACTGGCTGTACAAGGCCTCGCGCGCCGGCGTGCGCATCGATCTGGTGGTCCGCGGCATCTGCTGCCTGCGCCCCGGCATCCCCGGGCTGTCCGACAACATCCACGTCAAGAGCATCGTGGGTCGGTTCCTGGAGCACTCGCGCATCATTTGCTTCGCCAACGGGTCGGACCTGCCCTCGCCGAGCGCGCAGGTATTCATCTCGTCCGCCGACTGGATGCCGCGCAACCTGGACCAGCGCATCGAATCGCTGGTGCCGGTCGAGAACCCGACCGTGCACCGGCAGGTCATGGAACAGATCATGGTTGCCTGCATGCTCGACGAAGCCAGCAGCTGGACCCTGGCCTCCGACGGCACCTACCATCGCGTCCCGGCCGGGCGCGACGCGTTCAGCGCGCACCGCTACTTCATGACCAATCCCAGCCTGTCCGGCCGCGGCAGCGCGCTGGAGGAGCCGCACCGCACTCCCCGCCTGATCCCGCAGCTGAGCGCCTGACACCGGCGCCGGGGACACACCCATGTACCGCACCCGGCCCATCGGGGCGGCGGCGGACCGGCCCGACCAGGGCCGCGTCGGCGTCGTCGACATCGGCTCGAACTCGATCCGGCTGGTCGTGTACGACCGCCTGTGCCGGCTGCCCATGCCGGTGTTCAACGAGAAGGTGCTGTGCGGCCTGGGCCGCGACATGGCCCGCACCGGCCGTCTGCACCCCGACGGCGTCATGCTGGCGCTCGGCAATCTGGCCCGGTTCACCCGCCTGCTCCAGGGCATGGGGGTCGACCGGGTCGACGTGCTGGCCACGGCGGCGGTGCGCGAGGCCGAGGACGGCGCGGCCTTCACCGACGAGGTGCGGCGCCGCTGCGGCCTGGACGCCACCGTGATCAGCGGGGCGGAGGAGGCCCGGCTGTCCGCCATGGGCGTGCTGTGCGGCGTGCCCGGGGCCGACGGCGCAATGGGCGACCTGGGCGGCGGCTCGCTGGAGGTGGTCGGCCTGAACAAGGGGGAGATCGGGCCGCAGGAGACCCTGCCGTTGGGGCCGTTCCGGCTGATGGATGCGGCCGGCGGCCGCAAGGCCGCGTGCGCCGTGGTCGACCAGGAACTGACCGCGCGCACATGGCTGGACGACTACCGCGGCCGCACCTTCTTCCCGGTCGGCGGCGCCTGGCGGACGCTGGCCAAGCTGCACATGGCCGAACGCGCTCACCCGCTGCGGGTCATCCAGCAGTACGCCGTGCCCGGCAAGGACATGGCCCAGCTCGCCGGACTGATCGCCGGCCAGGGCAAGTCGTCGCTGGAGCGCATGCCGGCGGTGTCCAAGCGGCGGGTGGACACGCTGCCGTACGCCGCGCTGGTGCTGCAGGCGCTGCTGGAGAAGCTCAAGCCGAAACAGGTCGTGTTCTCCGCCTTCGGCCTGCGCGAGGGGCACCTGTTCGACCTGCTGCCCCCCGAGCAGCAGGCCGAGGACCCGCTGCTGCACGCCTGCAACGCGATCGCCACCCGTCTCGGCCGGTTCGACCACGGCGGGATCGTCGCCGACTGGACCGCCGGACTGTTCGACGGTGCGGACGGCCGGCTGGCCGTGCTGCGCCGGGCCGCCTGCCTGCTCAGCGACATCTGCTGGGCCGAGCACCCGGACTACCGCGCCGAACACGCCCGGATGCGCGTGCTGCGGCTGCCGGTGGCCGGACTGGACCACGCCGAGCGGGTGTTCCTGGCGGTGGCGCTGGCGATCCGCTATGGCGGCGCGCCGGGCGACCGGGCCGACGACCCGGCGCTGGGCCTGCTCGACGCGGACCGGCTGGCGCAGGCCGTGCTGCTCGGCCAGGCGCTGCGGCTGGCCAACACGCTGACCGGCGGGGCCAGCAGCCTGCTGGAGCGCACCGAACTGGCGGTCGAGGACGGCGAGGTCGTGCTGTCGCTGCCGGTGGACGAGGTGACCCTGGCCGGCGAGGCCGTCCAGCGCCGCCTGGACGCGGTCGCCAAGGCGCTGGACCGCACCGGCCGCATCGTCGTGGCGCGCAAGCCGGTGCCGGCGGCCGGGGCCGGCTGATCCTGCGGGTTCGCCTGGCGCGCAGGCGTCGACCGATCAACGTCCTGCCTTCGGCTTGCGATACCAGCGGCCCAAGCGGTTGACCTGTATCCTGCGACTTGCCACGGGCCTCGCGGCCGCCGGTCGCGAATGGGGCGTTTGGGTCGAGCGCGCCAGCTTGTGCCGGGAAATCTCAGCAATACTATAATCTTGAGCGCGGCTGTGACCGTAAAGACGACCGTCATTGCGAGCGGAGCGACGCAATCCAGCAGCGCCGAAAGCGCGATCCATGATTTTCCCAATGGGAAGCGGCGGGACTGGATTGCTTCGCTCCGCTCGCAATGACGCTTTTTTCTTAAGCGCACTTCATAAATGTCCGATATTTATTTTATGCGCGTCGATAATTGCTTCGTCGCCTGGGAGGCTGGCTTGACGTCAGCGATACTGCCGTCATCAGGTGACTCGAAAAGGGCCGCTGGTACAATGCACGCGATGATCCGCCAATCTGCACCAATATTATGATTTTGCGTGCTTCTCCTGGAGGCCAACCATGGGCACCGTCCGCAAGACGATCACCCTCACCGACAAGCAGGACGAGTGGGTCAAGGAGCAGATCGCAAGTGGCGACTACACGAATGACAGCGAGTATTTCGGCGACCTTATCCGTCGCGACCAGGAACAGGATGCCAAATTTCAGGCCTTGAAAGCTGCCATTCAGGAAGGGCTTGACAGCGGCGTCAGTGACCGGACAGTTGCCGAAATCTGGGCGGAGGCCGAGCGCCGGCGCTTTTGAATCGCGACCCGCGGTCAGCTGATCTTCCGGGTCGGCTTGGGCAGGTCGACGCGGATGTGCAGCTCGCGCAGGCGGATCGGGTCCACCTCGGCCGGGGCGCCCATCATCAGGTCCTCGGCGCGCTGGTTCATCGGGAAGGCGATGACCTCGCGGATGTTCGGCTCGTCGGCCAGCAGCATGACGATCCGGTCGATGCCGGGCGCCGAGCCGCCGTGGGGCGGCGCGCCGTATTTCAGCGCCGACAGCAGCCCGCCGAACTTCTCTTCCAGGTCCTCCGCCGAATAGCCGGCGATCTCGAACGCCTTGTACATGACGTCCGGCCGGTGGTTCCGGATCGCGCCCGACGACAGCTCGATGCCGTTGCACACGATGTCGTACTGGAACGCCTTGATCTCCAGCGGGTCGAGCGTCTCCAGCGCCTCCATGCCGCCCTGGGGCATGGAGAACGGGTTGTGCGAGAAGTCGACGCGGCCGGTCTCCTCGTTCAGCTCGTACATCGGGAAATCGACCACCCAGCAGAACTCGAACCGGTCGCGGTCGATCAGGCCCATCTCGTCGGCGATGCGGGTGCGGGCCAGCCCGGCCATCTTTTCCGCCGCCGGTTTCATGTCGGCCACGAAGAACACGGCGTCGCCGTCGGTGCAGCCGGCGAGCTCGCGCAGGGCGGCCTGCGCCGCGTCCGGCACGAACTTGGCGATCGGCCCCTTGCCGGCGCCGGCCTCGAAGACGATGTAGCCCAGCCCCGGCGCGCCCTGCTCCTGCGCCCAGCCGTTCAGCTTGTCGAAGAAGCTGCGCGGCCGGTCCCCGACCGCCGGCGCGCGGATGGCGCGGACCACGCCGCCGCGGGCGATCACGCCCTTGAAGGCGCGGAACGTCACGTCCTCGCGGTCGAACACCGCGGTGACGTCGCAGATCTCCAGCGGGTTGCGCAGGTCGGGCTTGTCGGTGCCGTACTTGAGCAGCGCGGTCTCGTACGGGATGCGCGGGAACGGCGGGGCGCTGACCGCGCGGCGGGTGCCGGTGAAGTCGGCGAACTCCTCGAACACGCCGTGCAGCACCGGCTCCAGGGCGGCGAAGACGTCGTCCTGGGTGACGAAGCTCATCTCGAAGTCGAGCTGGTAGAACTCGCCGGGCGAACGGTCGGCGCGCGCGTCCTCGTCGCGGAAGCACGGCGCGATCTGGAAGTAGCGGTCGAACCCGGCGATCATCAGCAGCTGCTTGAACTGCTGCGGCGCCTGGGGCAGCGCGTAGAACTTGCCGGGGTGCTGGCGGGCCGGCACCAGGAAGTCGCGCGCGCCCTCGGGGCTGGAGGCGGTCAGGATCGGCGTCTGGAACTCGGTGAAGCCCTGGTCCTGCATGCGCCGCCGGATCGAGGCGATGACGTCGGCGCGCAGCCGGATGTTGCGCTGCATCTTCAGCCGGCGCAGGTCCAGGAAGCGGTGGCGCAGGCGCACCTCCTCGCCCCAGTCCTCGTCGCTGTTGACCTGCAGCGGCAGCACCTGGGTCGGCGAGAGGATCTCGAACGCGGCGATCTGCACCTCGATCCGGCCGGTGGCGAGCCTGTCGTTGACCGTTTCCGGGGCGCGCCGGACGACCGTGCCGGTGACGCAGACCACCGTTTCCAGCCGCGCCGCCTCCACCGCCGGGAAGGTCGGGCTGGAGGTATCGATCACGCACTGGGTCAGGCCGTAGTGGTCGCGCAGGTCGATGAACAGCAGGTTGCCGTGGTCGCGCTTGCGGTGGATCCAGCCCGACAGGCGGACCGTCTCCCCGGCATGCTCCTCGCGCAGCGCGCCGCAGGTGTGGGTTCGATAACGGTGCATGGCACGTCCGCCGCAGCGCGGCATGGGGTTGCGGAACGCCGCACAAGGCATGGAAAGGCCGGGGGTGTCAAGGGCAAGCGGATCGTCACCGCTTGCATCCATGAGTAGTTCGATGGAGCGCGGCGAACGCCAACATGCATGCAAGTGCCACCGCCTGGCCGACCCGCGGTTTGCGCTTTGCGACACGAGCGGCGTCTGTTAAACTTTCCGTCTATAAATCTCGGCACGCATACAACTCAACTTTTTTCACGTGGTGCCCGGCCATGCAGAGTCCCGAGACCCCGCCGCCGCGCCGGAAGACTGCGCGCAGGCCCTCCGCCACCGCCACCCGGGCCCCCGCGGGCAAGCGCGATCCGCAGGTCGTCGAGCCCCCCGCCCGAAAGGACGCCGCGGCGGCTCCGGAACCCGAGCTTTCCTTCCGCCCCGACGAGACGCGCATCCACCTGGACACGCCCGCCGCGCGCGACGGGCTGGGGCGGGCGCCGCTGGCGGCGGCGGTGGCCAAGCGGCTGCGCCGGCTGTGGGCACAGGCCAACGGCCGCAACAGCGGCCCGGAGAGCGCGCTGGTCGTGCACGTCCACGGCGCCTGGGGGGCGGGCAAGTCGACCTTCCTGGGCTTCCTGCGCGACCGGCTGACCGAGGAGACCGAGAACGCCGTCACGCCGCCGTTCGCCGTCGTCGAGTTCAATGCCTGGCGGAACCAGCGGGTCGACCCGCCCTGGTGGTTCCTGCTCGACGCGGTGTACCGCCAGGGCCGGCGGTCGCTGCCGTGGTGGCGCAGGCCGTGGTTCTTCCTGCGGGAGACCGCGTGGCGCCTGGGCTGCGGCAACGGGCTGGCGCTGACCACGTTCCTGGTCGCGGCGGCGATCACGCTGGTCCTGCTGGCCCGCCTGAACGGGCTGTTCGGCGGGAGCACCACCGCCGACGGCCTGCTGAGCCTCTGGACGAGCGGCGAATCCGCCGGCGTGGCGCGGGCGGTGACGGCGGTGGTCTCGCTGGTGGTCACCCTGGCCGCGGGTATCAAGTTCGCGCTCAGCTCGCTGTTCACCGGCTCGGCGCGGGCGGCGGAGCGCATGTTCCAGCACGTGGACGACCCGAGCGAGCGCTTCGGCCGCCACTTCCGCAGCATGCTGGCCCGCCTCGACCGGCCGGTGGCGGTGCTTATCGACAACCTGGACCGCTGCTCCAGCGGCTACACGGTCAGGCTGATCGAGGGCATCCAGACGCTGTTCAACGATTCGCGCGTGATCTATGTGCTGGCTGCCGACCGGCGCTGGCTGGAATGCTGCTTCATGTGCGAGTACAGCCAGTTCAAGGAGCACGTGCAGCAGCCGGGCAACACGCTGGGCCACCTGTTCGCGGAGAAGCTGGTCCAGCTGTTCGTCGCCCTGCCGCAGCCGACCCCCGAACGGCAGCAGGACTATTGGGCGCGCCTGCTCGCCGCGCGCGCCACCGACGGCTCCGACACGGCCGAGGACGCGGCGGAGGCCCGCCGCCGGATGACCGGCAAGACCTCCCAGGCGGAAATCCTGCAGGTGGTCAACGAGGCCCGCGATGCCGGCAGCGGCCTGAAGCTGGCGCTGCGGGCCGAGGCGGTCGAGCGCATGGCCGACGCCGGCAGCGACGTTGAGGTGGAGCACTTCCTGATGCCGCTGGTCGGGCTGCTGGAGCCGAACCCGCGGTCGATGAAGCGGCTGGTCAACAGCTACACCATCTTCCGCGACGTGGCGCTGCTGTCCGACCTGCCGGTCGAGGAGAGCGACGACCGCCGCCGCGAGCTGGCCCGCTGGGCGATCCTGGCCATGGAGGCGCCGCTGCTGCTCGACCACATCGAAGGCAGCCGGGCAAAGTTCGATGGGTTCGTCGCGTGGGACAAGGCGGCCGACGACCTTCCCGCCGCGCTCGTCCCGCTGCGCGAGAACGACCGCATCCGTCGGCTGTTCCTGTCCGCCGACGGCGAACCGCTGCTGACCTGGGACACGATCCGGCGCTTCGCGCTGCTGCGGGGGTAGGCCGCGGGTTGATCCGGTCGACGCCGGTCAGCCGCCGGCTCGCGCGCCGATCAACGCGACGCCCTCGATGCGCGCTGCTTTCCGATCGAACGTGATCAGCGCCGTGGCGCCCGCGCGATGCGCCGCCGCTGCGATCATCAGGTCGGCAAAGCCGAACCCTTCGTCGCGGTACCGCGCGAGCGCCCGCCCGGCATCATCGGCGGCCTCCACCTCCAGTTCCGCTGCGGAAACCAGTCGTTCGAGGGCCCGCGCGATCTGCGCCCGCGTGCAGCCATAGGCGCGCTCGAGGACCCAGACCAGCTCAACAAGGACCTCTCGCGCAACGAAGCCGGGCGCATCGGTCGTGAGCCCGCCGATCGCCTCGGCAGCGAGCGCCGCCTGATCCGGATCGTCCTGCGTCAGGAAGCGGACCAGGACATTGGTGTCCAGTGCGATCATTCATCGGCGCCGGCCGCGCCGAGGGCGCCGGCCGCAACCGCCTCGTCCATCTCCTCCAGGCTGACCGGCCTGCGGCCCGGGCGCGCCAGAAGCCCTTTCAGCTCGCTCACCGGCCGTGCCTTGAGGAGTCGGACCTCGCCGTCGAGGATCAGATAGCGCACCCGATCGCCGGGCTCGAGCCCGAGCGCGGCGCGCACATCCCTGGGCAGGGTGGTCTGCCCCTTCACCGTTACCGTCGACTCCCGCATCGCGGTCTGCCTTACATTGCCGTTACCTGCATTACTCTATGCGCAACCCGCAGAGCCGACAAGCATGTGAGGAAATCGGAATGCGAATACGGCACGTCCGGCAACGGATCGACCGCCCGGACGGCATCCCGGCCGGTCCCCTTCCCGCCTTGCCCGCCCGACGGATCGACACTCCCGTTCCGGCAGGTCCTGTGCTTTAAGGTGATATCGCACAACGCATCGACGAGCACGCGGGCGGACAGATGGTGCAAGGAGCCGAGACGGAGCCGGGCGTTTCAGACCGAAGGCGGGCGACTGCCACGGGCCTCCTGCCCTCCCAGTCCCTCCGGGCCGCGGTGCGGGACGGCTGGGTGCCGGCGGAGGCGGCGCTGGAGGACGCGCAGGTTCAGCCGGCCAGCATCGATCTGCGGCTGGGCGCGATCGCCTACCGGGTGCGCGCCAGTTTCCTGTCGGGGCCGGGGGCCACGGTGGCGGCCAAGGTCGACGCCATGGCCATGCACACCATCGACCTGACCCGGGGTGCGGTGCTGGAGCGCGGCTGCGTGTACATCGTGCCGCTGGCGGAGCGGCTGGCGCTGCCGGAGGACGTCGGCGGGATCGCCAATCCCAAGAGCTCGACCGGGCGGCTCGACGTGTTCGCGCGGGTGATCACCGACCACGGCGCCGAGTTCGACCAGATTCCCGGCGGCTACACCGGCCCGCTCTATGCCGAGGTGTCGCCGCGCACCTTCAGCGTGCTGGTCCGCACCGGTTCGTGCCTGGTGCAGCTGCGCCTGCGCCGCGGCCAGCCGCAGTACTGCGAGTCGCCGCCGGTGGTCGGGCCCGGCGGCCCCGCGGCTCCCGGCGACTCCGATCCGGGCGTGGACCGGCGGCGCGCCCTGGTCACCAAGGGGCGGGCCGTCACGGTGGACATCCGCGGCGATCCGGCGACCGGCCTGATCGGCTACCGCGCCCGCCGGCATGCCGGGCTGATCGACGTCGACCGCGTCGGCGCCTATGCCCCGGACGAGTTCTGGGAGCCGGTGCGGGCCGGCAGCCACGGCGGGCTGATCCTGGACCCCAACGAGTTCTACATCCTGGCGTCGAAGGAGGCGGTCACGGTGCCGGAGGACCAGGCCGCGGAGATGGTCGCCTACGACACCCTGCTCGGCGAGTTCCGCGTGCATTATGCGGGCTTCTTCGACCCCGGCTTCGGCCTGACCGAGACCGGCGCCACCGGCGCCCGCGCGGTGCTGGAGGTGCGCTCCCACGAGGTGCCGTTCCTGATCGAGGACGGGCAGGTGGTCGGCCGCCTCTGGTACGAGCGCCTGACCGCCCGCCCCGACCGGCTGTACGGCCGCGGCATCGGCTCCTCGTACAACCGGCAGGGCCTCGCCCTCAGCAAGCACTTCCGGCGCTGACCCGGCCGGCGGGCGTGCCGGCCGGGCGGTTGGGGATCAAGCAGCCACGCAGCTCTGCTCGGGGTGGCCCTCGGCGAAGCTCACCTCGACGGTCTGCTCTTCCGACAGCCGCTCGTAGACGTCGTCGCTGACGGTGCAGACGTTCAGGCGGGCCTGGCCGTCCGGCGTCTCGAAGCGGAACCGGACATAGTAGATGGTCGTTATGGGATCGCCGGCGGAGGCAAAGGCGCGGGCATCGAACTTGTCCAGGACGGTGCCCTGCACCTGCACGGTGTCGTGGCGCGGCGCCGGCTCCGATCCGGCCGGCCGGGCGTCGGCGAGCAGGACGGTGGCGGCCAGCCCGAGGCCCGCGACGAGGACGCCGCGAACGGTGCGGCGGGTGCGGGCACGGGCATCGAAGCGGTTGCGGCGAGCGAACATGGCAGTGTCTCCCTGTCCCCGGTCTTGGTACGTGCCTCGGTCCGGGCTGGACGCGCCGTCGTTGGCGTCGTTCTTTGTCCTGGATAGGGCACGTGCTACACAGCCGATATGACGGTCATCACAGGCACCGATGAGCTCGCCCGTTTCTGCGAGCGCCAGGCCCGCACCGGCTTCATCGCCGTCGACACCGAGTTCATGCGGGAGAACACCTTCTGGCCGAAACTCTGCCTGGTGCAGCTCGCCGGGCCCGAGGAGGCCGTGGCGGTCGACCCGCTGGCGCCGGGGATCGACCTGACGCCGCTGTTCGCGGTCATGACCGCCCCGAACGTGCTGAAGGTGTTCCACTCCGCCCGCCAGGACATCGAGATCTTCGTCCACCTGACCGGACGCGTGCCGGCGCCGCTGTTCGACACCCAGGTCGCGGCGATGGTCTGCGGCTTCGGCGAATCGGTCGGCTACGACACCCTGGCCGCCCGGCTGGCCGGCGCGCGCATCGACAAGACCTCCCGCTTCACGGACTGGTCGCGCCGGCCGCTGACCGACAAGCAGATCCGCTACGCCCTGGCCGACGTCGTCCACCTGCGCCCGGTCTATGAAAAATTGCAGCGCCGGCTCGCCGAGAGCGGTCGCGAGCCGTGGCTGGAAGAGGAAATGTCGGTCCTGACCGACCCGGCCACCTATACGATCGAACCGGAGGACGCCTGGCGGCGCATCAAGACCCGGTCGACCGATCCGCGCTTGCTGGGCGTCCTGCGCGAGGTCGCGGCATGGCGCGAGCGCGAGGCGCAGAAGCGCGACCTGCCCCGCGGCCGCCTGCTGCGCGACGACATCGTGCTGGAGATCGCCGCCTCCGCGCCGCGGTCGCCGGAGCAGCTCGCCCAGGTGCGCGGCATCTCCCGGAGCATGGCCGAGGGCTGGCAGGGCACCGGCATCCTGGCGGCGGTGGAGCGCGCCAAGGGGATGACGCGCGACCAGCTGCCGCGGGCCGAGGAGCGCCCGCAGCTGCCGCCGGGCGTCGGGCCGGTGATCGAGCTGCTGCGCGTGCTGCTCAAGATGGCCTCCGAAGAGCACGGCGTCGCCCAGAAGCTGGTCGCCAGCGCCGGCGACCTGGAGCGCATCGCCGCCGAGGACGACGCCGACGTGCCGGCCCTGCGCGGCTGGCGCCGGCAGGTGTTCGGCGAGCACGCGCTCGCGCTGAAGGAGGGCCGCATCGCCCTGGCCGTGGCCGGCCGGCGGCTGACGGTGGTGCCGGCGCAGGACGGCGCCGCGGCGGCGGACGCCGAGGCCGGCGAGGGCGGATGAGCCGCGGATCGGCGGCGCCTCCGCCCCGGAACGTCTCCGCCCCGGCCCCTGCTGCCGATCGCGCGTCGGAGTCCGCCCCGTCCGCCGTGCGAATCGCGCTGACGGTGTTCCTGCCGTTCGCCGCCGGCTATTTCCTGTCGTACCTGTACCGCACGGTGAACGCGGTCATCGCCGACGACCTGGCCGCCGCCGCGGGCGTGGATGCCGCCGGCCTGGGGCTGCTGACCAGCGCCTACTTCGTGACGTTTGCCGCCTTCCAGCTGCCGCTCGGCCTGCTGCTCGACCGCTACGGCCCGCGCCGCGTCGGATCGGCGCTGCTGGTCGTGGCGGCGGCCGGGGCGCTGCTGTTCTCCTTCGGCAACGGGCTGGCGGTGCTGACGGTCGGGCGGGCGCTGATCGGGCTCGGCGTGTCGGCCTGCCTGATGGCGGCGTTCAAGAACAACGTGCTGTGGTGGCCGGCCCGGCGCCTGCCGCTGGTCAACGGCCTGGTGCTGGCCTGCGGCGGGCTGGGCGCGCTGGTCGCGACGACGCCGGTGGCCGCGCTGCTGGAGGTGACCGACTGGCGCGGCGTGTTCCGGCTGCTCGCCGCGCTGACGCTGGCGGCGGCGGCCTGGCTGTACCTGGCGGTGCCGGACCGGCCGGGAGCGGCGGCGCGCGAGGGGCTGGGGGCGCAGCTGCGCGGCCTGGCCGGCATCTACACCAGCGCGGTGTTCTGGCGTCTGGCGCCGATGACGCTGGTCGCGCAGGCCACCTTCATGGCCTATCAGGGGCTGTGGGCCGGGCCGTGGCTGGCCGAGGTGAACGGGCTGGAGCGCGGCGCGGTGGCGGTGCACCTGCAGTCGATCGCGATCGGCATGATCGTCGGCTTCGGGCTGATCGGCCTGGTGACGGAGCGCCTGGACCGCCTGGGCATCCCGCCGGTGCGGGTGCTGGCCGTGCTGGTCGGCGGGTTCCTGGCGGTGCAGGCGGCGCTGCTGGTGCCGGGGCTGGCCGTGCCGGCGGTGCTGTGGCCGCTGTTCGGGCTGCTGGGGACGGCGGCGATCCTGTCCTATGCCATCGTGTCGCAGGCGTTCCCGGTGGCGCTGGCCGGGCGGGCCAACACGGCGCTGAACCTGCTGGTGTTCGTCGCGTCGTTCGCCGCCCAGGCCGGCATCGGCGCGGTGATCGACGCGCTGCCGCCGGACGCGGGATTCGGCGCGGCCGGACACCGCGTCGCGCTGGCCATCATGCTCGCCCTGGGCACGGCCGGGTACGTCTGGTTCCTGTGGCCGCGCCGCCGGTGACGTATCGGCGCCGGCGGATGCGCATCGGCGGCACCGCCGGGACCGCCGCTGTGTTATCATTGCGAGAGGCTGCCCCAGGCCTCCCGCCCGTCGGCACGATCGAGTGAGCCCATGCCGCCAGACGAAACCGCCGCCCCGCTCGCCCCGCCGGTGCTGCGCCTCGCCGACTTCGACGCCATGCTGTTCGACCTGGACGGCGTGGTGACGCACACGCCGCACGTCCACGCCGCCGCCTGGAAGGACATGTTCGACGACTTCCTGCGCGAGTACGCCGACCGCCACGGCGTCGTCGTCGAGCCGTTCGACCCGGAGGTGGACTATTTCATCCACGTCGACGGGCTGGAGCGCAACGAGGGCATCCGCAGCTTCCTCACCTCCCGCGGCATCCACATCCCGTACGGCACGCCGCGCGACCCGGCAGGCGCCGAGACGATCTGCGCCGTCGGCAGCCGCAAGAACGGCTACTTCAAGCGCCACCTGGCGCACCACGGGGTGGAGGTGTTCGAGTCGACCCTGGACCTGATCCGCCGCCTGCGCGCCGCCGGTCAGAAGATCGCCGTGGTCAGCGCCAGCCGGTCCAGCGACGCGATCATGCGCAAGGCCGGAGTCCTGCGCATGTTCGATCTGCGCCTGGGCGGGGTGGAGATCAAGGCGATGGGCCTGGACGGCAAGCCCGCGCCGGACCCGTTCGTGAAGGCGGCGGAGCTGCTCGGCGTGCCGCCGCGTCGGACGGCGGTGTTCGAGGACAGCATCGCCGGCGTGCAGTCCGGCCGCGCGGCGGAGGCCGGCCTGGTGATCGGGATCGACCGCCGCAACGACCCGGACGCCCTGCGCCGCGCCGGCGCCGACGTCATCGTCACCGACCTGGCCGAGCTGCGCGTGGAATAGCGCCGCCCGGAGGCGCGGACCGGCCCGGATCGCTCTACCCGACGATGTCGCACCCGCTGAAGAAGAAGGAGACCTCGACCGCCGCGGTCTCCGGCGCGTCGGAGCCGTGCACGGCGTTGGCCTCGATCGAGGCGCCGAAGTCGGCGCGAATCGTGCCGGGTGCCGCCTTGGCCGGATCGGTCGCGCCCATCACCTCGCGGTTCTTGGCGATCGCCTCCTCGCCCTCCAGCACCTGGACGACCACCGGACCCGAGATCATGTACTCGACCAGATCCCGATAGAACGGCCGCTCGGCGTGCACGGCGTAGAAGGCCTCGGCCTGGGCCTGGGTCAGGCGGATGCGGCGCTGGGCGACGATGCGCAGGCCCGCCTTCTCGAACCGGGCGTTGATCTCGCCGGTGACGTTGCGGGCGGTGGCGTCAGGCTTGATGATGGAAAGCGTACGCTGCACGGCCATGGCGGCTGATCCCCCGGTTCTCGTTGACGCAGTGAGCGGCCTTATAGACGCGGCGGCCGACGGCGGGCAACCGGTTCTCGCCGGCCCGCCGGTTTTCCGCCGCGCCGGCCTCGTGCTATGACGCGCCCGCCATGTTGCAGATCAACGACCTGACCTACCGCATCGCCGGCCGCGTGCTGTTCGACCGGGCTTCGGTCACCGTGCCCGCCGGGCATCGCGCGGGACTGGTCGGCCCGAACGGCTCCGGCAAGACCACGCTGCTGCGCCTGATCGCCGGCGAGCTGCAGCCCGACGACGGCGCCATCGTGCTGCCGCCGCGCTGGCGCGTCGGCACGGTCGCGCAGGAGGCGCCGGGCGGGCCGGAGACCCTGCTGGACACCGTGCTGGCCGCCGACCGCGAGCGCCACGACCTGCTGGCCGAGGCGGAGACCGCCGACGACCCGCACCGCATCGCCGAGGTGCACACCCGCCTGGCGGACATCGACGCGCACGCCGCCCCGGCGCGGGCGGCGGCGATCCTGGCCGGGCTGGGCTTCGACGAGGCCGCGCAGGCGCGCCCGTGCCGCGACCTGTCCGGCGGCATGCGCATGCGCGTCGCCCTGGCCGCCACCCTGTTCCGCCAGCCCGAGCTGCTGCTGCTGGACGAGCCGACCAACCACCTGGACCTGGAATCCACCCTGTGGCTGGAGGGGTTCCTGAAGGCCTACCCGCACACCATCGTGCTGGTCAGCCACGACCGGGACCTGCTCAACCGCGCCGTCGAGGGCATCGTCCACCTGGACGGCGGCCGGCTGAAGGCCTACGGCGGCAACTGGGACAAATTCCAGGAGACCTTGCGCCTGGAGCGCGAGCAGCAGGCCGCCCAGGCGGCCAAACAGGAGGCGCGGCGGCGCCATCTGCAGTCCTTCGTCGACCGGTTCCGCTACAAGGCCACCAAGGCCCGCCAGGCGCAGAGCCGGATCAAGGCGCTGGAAAAGATGCAGCCGGTCGAGGTGGTCGGCGAGGGGCCGGCGGTGCGCTTCAACCTGCCCCAGCCGGAGCCGCTGGCCCCGCCGATCGTCGCGCTGGACGGCGCATCGGCTGGCTATGACGGGCGGCCGGTGCTGCGCGGGCTCACCCTGCGCGTCGACATGGACGACCGCATCGCCCTGCTCGGCGCCAACGGCAACGGCAAGTCGACCCTGGTCAAGCTGCTGGCGCGGCGCCTCGAGCCCATGGCCGGCACGGTGGCGCACGCGCCCAAGCTGCGCGTCGGCTATTTCGCCCAGCACCAGACCGACGAGCTGGACCCGGCGCGCAGCGCGCTGGCCGAGGCGATGGCGTGGTGGCCGAACGTGACCCAGGAGAAGGCGCGGTCCCACCTGGGCCGGTTCGGCTTCGCCCAGGCGCGGGCCGAGACCCGCGTCGGCGCCCTGTCCGGCGGCGAGAAGGCGCGCCTGCTGCTGGCGCTGATGACCCGCGAGGCGCCGCACCTGCTGCTGCTGGACGAGCCGACCAACCACCTGGACGTGGCCAGCCGCGAGGCGCTGGTCGAGGCGCTGAACGGGTACGAGGGCGCGGTCGTGCTGATCACCCACGACCCGCACCTGGTGCGCCTGACCGCCGACCGGCTGTGGCTGGTCGCCGACGGCACCTGCCGGCCGTTCGACGGCGACCTGGACGACTACCGCGACCGGGTGCTGTCCCGCGCCCGCGCCGACCGCGGTGCCGCCCGCGCGGAAAAACGCGCCGACCGCGCGGAGAAGCGTGGCGACGGCGACGCCCCTGTGCGCGGCAAGGACCAGCGCCGCGCCGCCGCCGAAACCCGCGCCGCCCAGGCCCCCCTGCGCCGCCGCGCCCAGGAGGCCGAACGCGAGATCGCGCGCCTGGAACGCGAAAAGGCCGCCCTGGAACGCCGCATGGCCGACCCCGCCGTCTACGACGGCCCGGCCGATCAGGTCACCCGCCTGCAGATCGCCCTGCACGACGTCGCCACCCGCCTGGCCGAAGCCGAGGACGCCTGGCTGGAGGCCTCCGCGGCGCTGGAGGAGGCGGGGTAGAGGATGGGCGGCGGGCGGCCGGGCGCCGGGGCCGGGCGAAGCTACCGGGAAGCAGCGACGACATCTCACGGCCGCGGCCTGAACGTCCATCTTTCGCCCCCATGCCGTCACCGCGAGCGCAGCGACGCGGCCCAGTCCCGGCGGCGCCGGATCCGAAATGCCATAGACTTGGCGTGCGGCGCCACTGGATTGCTTCGCTGCGCTCGCAAAGACGGGTTGGGACTTGTTTCTCGAAATACTTCAGATCCTCGGAAACGGAACGAAGCTCCGAAACCGCTGGTGGACAGGAGAGGCCGATGGCCTGGACCCTGGAGGAGGCGAAGGACCGCTTCAGCGCGCTCGTCGACGCCGCGCCTGCCCACGAGCCGCAGCTCGTCACCCGGCGCGGCCGGCCGAGCGTCGTCGTGCTCTCGGTCGAAGACGACGAGCACCTGCGTGCCGCCTCCCGCGCCGCACGGCCCGGCTTCGTCGAGCACCTGCTGGCCATCCCGCCGGCGGCGGACGAGGCCGAAGAAATCCCGCGCGCCACCCCGGCCGGAAGCACCACCGGCCCACCGGCCTGATCGGATCGTCGGACTCGGTGCCGCCCGCTGCGGGCCGGTCATCGGCCCACGCGCGCCGAGACCAGCGCCGGGCCATAGAGCAGCAGGAAGAGAAGGAAGGCGGCGATCCAGGCGCTGCCGGCCAGAGCGATCAGGGCGATGAACCGCTCGGGGACGAGCGGCGCGATCAGGCGTGCCGCGGCCGCCAGCGAGACCAGGCCGTAGATGGCGGCGGTGCCCCACCCGGCGGTCAGGGCCCGGCCGGTATGGCCCAGGATAGCGCGCGTGCCGACCGCCAGGATCATCGTGCCCATGGCGCCGGCGGTCCAGGCGTGGATCGCGCCGGTCTCGGGCAGGGCAAAGGTCACCTGGGACAGGCCGAGCAGCACGAAGCCCAGGCCGATCCAGCCATAGCCCAGGTGCATGACCCAGACCAGCGGCTCGGCCGGGGTGGCCAGGGGCCGCCAGCGCGCCAGCCGGATCAGGTGCCCGGCGCCGGTTGCCAAAGCCAATGCGGCCAGGATCGCGCCGCCGACGCCGGCCACCCAGGCCGTCAGCACGACCAGACTGACGGCCAGAAGCAGCCCGTCGAACCGGCCGAAAGGCGCCGGCAGCCGTGCTGTCCCACGCCCGACAAGCCAGGTCCGGGTGAAGTTCGGAACGATGCGCCCGCCGACCAGGCTTATCAGCAAGACGATCGCGCCGATTCCGAGCTTGAGAGGCCAGTCGTCCAGGATAATCCCGTTCCGGCCAGATGATCTCCGACCACGGCCACACAAATCGGTATCGGACGGAAAGCGACTGGAAGGTTTCGCCAGTGCCGGGATCCGACAATGTTGACCAGGACCCTACACACGCACCGGACCGGCTTTCGTGAAGGGACGCCGCGAGCGACCCTGGAGAGCCGAAAACGTCCGCCAGGACGCGATCGATCCTGCGGCCGGGACCGCGTCAGCCCTGTACGCGGGCGGGGTTGCCGAAGGCTGTCGCACCGGCTGGCACGTCCCGGGTCACGACGCTTCCCGCGCCGATGATCGCGTCGTCGCCGATGCTCACGCCGGGCATGATGAGCGCCCCGCCGCCGATCCAGACATTGCTGCCGATGTGGATGGGCCGGGCGCACTCCAGGCCGGCTCGGCGCCGGTCCGGATGGCGCGGATGGTCGGCGGTCAGGATTTGAACGCCGGGGCCGATCTGCGCAAGATCGCCGATCCTGACTTCAGCGACATCGAGCACGATGCAGTTGAAGTTGAGAAACGCCCCTCGGCCGAGGGTGATGTTGTAGCCATAGTCAAAATAGATTGGCGGGCGAACGACGGCTCCTTCGCCGACGCAGGCAAGGATGTCCGTCAGCATGCCATGGCGTTCTTCCGGCGTTGCGGCAAGGGACGCGTTGTATCGCTCGATCCACATGCGGGCCCGCGCGTTGTCGGCGGCCAGTTCCGGATCGCTGGCGGTGTATAGCTCTCCCGCCAGCATCTTCTCTTTTTCGCTTCGCGCCACGGTTCGGCACTCCCAGGCGGAACCCGATTCGCAGTAGGCCATTCTCCGCCGCTATGAATAGCAGGGCCGTCAGCACGCGCGACAGCCGGCCGTTGCCGTCCTGGAATGCATGCGTCTGCAGCAGGCTGGCGCCCCATCCCCTTGTCCGCCCGTTTGCAGCCGATCCATGCCGGCGGCCCTTCCGGTCGGCCCGGCTACGGCACCGGCGAGCGGCAGGTGCCGGGCCGGCCGCACGTCGCCGCCCAGCCGGCGCGCATGCTGGTATAAGCATTGATTTCATCGCGATTGAGTCGCATAAACACCACGACATCGCGTCAAACCACGGTGCATTCCGGTAACAACAATTTTCCTGACCCCTGCCGACGGCCGCCCGCCCGGTGGTTCCGGGTGCGCCCGGCCCGCCCCGGCGGGGCTCCCACCAGACGACACAGGGGGACTTCCATGGATACACGCAACGCGCCCGCCGGCTCTGCCCGCCTTCGGGCGATCGCTTCGACCGTCGTGCTCTCCGCCGCGCTGCTGGCGCCGGGCGGGGCGGCGGCGGAGCCGGGGCTGGCCTCGCCGCCGGCCCATGTGCCCCAGTACGACCGCCATTACCTGGAGGAGCGGATCCCGAACGGCGAGCGCTGGGTCACCCACCTGCGCGACGACCTGCTGCGGTTCTGGGACATGGAGACGGCGATCGGCGATCCGGTCGGCGATTTCCCGACCTACCGCTGCAACGACGGCTCGCTGCCCGACCCGGCCGACCTGTGCCCGGAGCTGCGCTACCCCGTGCCCGGCATCGTGTTCATCGAGCCGCAATGGCGCGAGTACCTGCGCGCCCGCTCGCGGCAGGTCTACGGCTACGGCGTGGCCTTCCACATGACCGGCGACGAGCGCTACCTGGACCTCGCCGAGGCCGGCGTGGACGACATCCGCGCCCGGTTCCTGGACCCCGACGGCGGCGCCTACAGCTATCTGCTGCAACAGGACGGCGAGTGGGTCGGCGCCCCGGCCCTGCGCCAGCGCACCAGCCAGGACCTGGCCTACGCCGCCACCGGCATGGCGTTCCTCTACTACCTGACCCGCGACCCCGAGCTGCTGGACGAGCTGGTCGCCCTGCAGGACTTCATCTGGTCGATGTATTTCGACGAGGACCAGCAGTTCGTGCGCTGGGTGCTGGAGGTGTCGCCCGACGGCGACACACCGGACCAGCGCGAACTGGTCGCCCAGCTGGACCAGATCTACGCCTTCATGCTGGCCGTCACCCCGTCCCTGCCCGAGCCGCACCGCTCCGAATGGCGGGACGACATGGTCGTGCTGGCCCACACCATGATCGAGCAGTACTACAGCCCGCGCCAGGGCCTGTTCTGGGGCGCCGGCACCGACACCTGGACGCGCCGCCTGGAGACCGACCACGTCGACTTCGGGCACTCGGTCAAGACCCTGTGGATGATCCACATGATCGGCCGGATGAGCGGCAGCCTGGACCTGGTCGAGTTCGGCTGGACCCACGCCAGCGCCATCCTGGACGCGGCCTTCCTGCCCGACGGCACCTGGGGGCGCCGGCCGCTGCTCGACGGCGGCATCGAGGCCAACAAGGAATGGTGGATCCTGGCCGAGCTGGACCAGGTGGCGGCCACCTTCTCGATGATCGATCCGAACTATGCCGGCTATCTGGTCACCACCTACGACTACTGGCTGACCCACATGGTCGACCACGAGCACGGCGGCGTCTGGCACTGGGTCGATGCCGAGACCAACGAGCCGCCCCCGTGCGGCGAGGGCCTGCCGGACTGCTTCCCCAAGCAGCACTCGTGGAAAAACGCCCTGCACACGTTCGAGCACGCCCTGGTCGGCTACATCACCGGCCAGCAGTTCCACACGCAACCCGTCGAGCTGTACTACGCGTTCGTCGAGGAGCCCGAGGCCGGCACCGTGCACCCGTACTTCTACACCGGCGAGATCGCCGGCGTGGAGCCGGTGACCGGCGAGTCGGGCCGCACCCTGTCCCGCTACAGCTTCACCCACGTGCGCTGACGCCGCGCCGCGCCGCCCGCTTTCCCCGCACGGGGGCCGGGCGGCGCCTGCACCGTTCAGCGCCCTGTCAGGAGATCGTTCGTCATGACCAGCCGCCCGTTGGAAGGCAAGAAGGTCGCCGTCCTCGTCGAGACCGAGTTCATCCCCGGCGAGATCGAGCACTACAGGACGAAGTTCCCGGAGCTCGGCGCCGGCGTCGACTTCATGGCCAACCTGAAGATCCACGGCACCGACCGGCTGACCCTGGTCAGCGACGTGACCACCCCCGGCGAGCTGCCGCAGACCATGGACGTGACGATCGACGTCGGCGACGTCGACCCGAACGACTACGCCATCGTCATCATGTCCGCCAACTACTGCGCGGTGCGCCTGCGCGAGATCCCGCCGATGGGCAGCCTGGGCAGCGTGCCCCAGGTGAAGGACCCGCCGGCGGTGCGGTTCTTCGCCCAGGCCATGGTCAACCGGCGCATCGTCAAGGGCGCCATGTGCCATGGCCTGTGGATCCTGACGCCGTGGCCGGAGCTGATGCGCGGCCGGCGGATCATCTGCCACACCGTGGTGCTGGCCGACATCGCCAACGCCGGGGCCACGTTCGTGCCCGACCCCAGCGAGGTGGTGGTCGACGACGACCTGGTCACCGCCCGCTCGTTCGCCAACATGGACGCCTATTTCGCAACCCTGGTCCGCGTCGCGACGGAACGCGGCGCCTGACGCTTCGCTCCCCGCCCGTCCGGTCCGGTGCGCCGGTCCGGCCGGGCGCCTGCCGTTGGGCCACTGCACAAGAAGGGGGCGCCCTGCCCGGGCGCCCCCTTGTTCCGTCCGTCAACCCGGAGAGCCGGCGCTCACCACCCGCGGCCGCGGCCGGTGCCGCCGAACGGGCACGGCCAGCCCGACGGCCGCAGGCTGCGCACCGTCGCGCGCTCTTCGGGGGTGACCGTGCCGTCGCCGTTCAGGTCGCCGCGCAGCATCGGCCGGCCGCCCCGGAACTCGGCGTGCTCCTTGGCAGTGACCACGCCGTCGCCGTTCAGGTCCGCACGCAGCCGCGGCTGCACGGTGCCGGCGTCCGGCCAGCCCGGACCGCCTCCGTAGGGGCCGGCGGCCAGCGTCGCCGCGGGAATTGCCACCGCCGCCACGACGGCCAGGATCAGGGTGCGAATCGTCATTGTTGCCTCCAGTGAAGAGAGCCTTCCGGAACCCGTTTCGGACCCTCTTGGAGACTTGAACGATCGCGCCGCCGAAAGCCGTCGCTGCGGGGCATGCCGTCGGCGCATGCAAGCCATGCTCCGCCGCTGTCGCCGGTACGGCAGGCTCGCACGGACCGCGCCCCGAGGCGACCGCGGCCGCTCCGGCGGCAGCCGCCCGGCTGTGAGGGCGATATCCGAATATGTGTGCCGGCCCTACGTTTTTCGATATAACCGTCCGGCACCACACCGGCTGCACGCAGGGCGACCACGGCAGAGGGGCCGGACGCGGCATGGGCACGCTTTCCTTGCGCGCGGTCAGCGCGCGCGGGCACCAGCTCAACTTCCTGTACGAGTTCGACGGGCTGGTCTTCTCGACGACGCACTGGTACCCGGACGTGCCCCTGGACGCGGTCGAGGCGCGGATCGGCCGGACGGCCTTTCGGCGCCTCCTGTTCCACATCGCCGCCTTCGACCTGAACAAGATCGCCAGCCTGCGCCCGGACCGGGTCTGCTTCGGTGACTACCGCGGGTTCGCGACGCCCGCCTTCGCTGCGCTGTGGCGGCGCATCTTCGTCAACGTCTGGGCGCAGTGGCGCTACGAGAACGGCATCTCGGAACCGTACGTGCCGGCGCTGGAGGTGGCCGACGCGCCGGCCCCGGCGCCCGTCGTCTGCCCGGGCAGCGACGGCGTGCTGAACCTGAGCGGCTGCGGCAAGGACAGCCTGGTCGCCAACGGCATCCTGCGCCGGATCGGAGTGCCGTACCGCAACCTTACCTATTACGCGTCGATCTATGGACCTCTGCGCGCGCAACGGGCGCTCAACGCGCCGGTGGTCCGCAACACCGGCGCGGCAGGCGTGCACGAGCTGTGGATGTTCGACGACTTCCTCGAGTCGCCTGTGCTGGCGTGCCGGCCGGACCGAGGCATTGGGACCCTGTGCGCGGCGGAGACGCCGGCCTCGGTGTTCGCGGCGCTGCCGGTGGCGCTGCACGCCGGGGCGACGGCCATGGCGCTGGGGCACGAACGGTCCGCCGACACCGGGCAGATGGTCCGTCACGACACCGGAGAGCACGTCAACCACCAGTGGGGCAAGTCGCTGGAGGCGGAGCGGGCGATCAACGCCTACATCCGGGCCGAGCTGGTCGCCGACTTCAGCTATTTCAGCATCCTGAAGCCGATCTACGACGTGGTGATCTTTTCGCTGCTGCAGCGGGAGGGCGACCACGTGCCGGCCACCAGCTCCTGCAACGTGCACAAGCCGTGGTGCGGTCGCTGCCCGAAGTGCGCCTACGTATACCTGGGCTACGCCGCGTTTCTGCCGCCCGGGCTGGTCCGCCGGACGTTCCCGCGCGACATCCTGAACGATCCGGACACCCTGCCGGTCTACCGGGCGCTCGCCGGGCTGACCGACCGCCTGCCGTTCGAATGCGTCGGGCAGGCCGGCGAGACCCGCCTGATGCTGCACGTGTGCCGGGCGCGCGGACTGCTGTCCGGACCGGCGGCGCGGCTGGCGGACTCGCTCGACCGGGCGGAGCTCGACGGGCAGATCGCGACGTACACCGCACCCGCCTTCGACGGCACCAACATCCCGGCGGCGTTCCGGGACGCGTATGCAGCGCACATCGTGCAGGCCTGCCGGGATGCCCGCGCCTACCTGCACACGGCGCTGGTCGGGCACGGCGCCGAGGCCGCGCCCGCCCCGTCATAGGGGGAGACGCACCGGGGGCGGCGGCCGCTTCGCCCGGTCAGGCCGAGCGCGCCAGGCCGCCGGGCATCCAGCCGGGGCTGGCCGGCTCCGCGGTGCCGACGGTGTCGAAGCACCAGGCGGTCTCGTCGGCGAACAGGGCGCGCAGCAGCACGTGGTTCAGGGTGTGGCCGGACTTGCAGCCGTGGAAGTGGCCGATGATCGGCGCCCCCGCGAGGTACAGGTCGCCGACCGAATCGAGCAGCTTGTGCCGCACGAACTCGTCCTCGTAGCGCAGCCCGTCCGCGTTCAGGATGCGGTCGTCGTCGACCACGATGGCGTTGTCCAGCGAGCCGCCGCGGGCCAGGCCGCTGGCGCGCAGGTGCTCGACCTCGGCCAGGAAGCCGAAGGTGCGGGCGTGCGCCAGGTCGGCCTTGAACGCGCCGTTGGCCAGGCGAATGAAGCCCTCCTGCCGGCGGACGGCGCGGCTCGGGAAGTCGATCTCGAAGCTGAACGAGCAGCCGGGGCCGGGCGTCAGGCTGGCGGAGCGCTCCGCATCGCCGACCTGGATGCGCTTGAGCACGCGGATGGCGCGGCGCGCGCCGGCCTGGGCGGCGGTGCCGACGGCCTCGATCATCGCCACGAACGGCGCCGCGCTGCCGTCCATGGCCGGCACCTCCGGCCCGTCGACCTCGATCACCGCGTTGTCGATGCCGCAGCCGCGCAGGGCGGCCATGACGTGCTCGATCGTGCTGACGGCGACGCCGCGGCCGTTGGCGATCACCGTGCACAGCGGCATGTCGAGCACGTATTCCCAAGTCGCCGGGATGACGCCGCGGTCGCCCGGAACGTCCGTGCGAATGAAAATGATACCGGAGTTCACGTCGCCGGGTTGAATGTCCATGGTGACGCGCTCGCCGGTGTGCAGTGCAACACCCGCGCACCGGACCGACGACTTCAGCGTTCTCTGCGGCGACGCCTGTCCGTAGGCCAGATCAAAAGCCACGCTTTTACCCCGTCAGCTCCGGAATTTCTTGGTCTTGCGACGGTCTCCGCGAAGCCTTCCGAAGGATTGCTTACCTCAGGCAAGAGGAGGGCTCCACGAGACACATACCAGCGCCCCCTGGAGCCCACAAATCAATCTTTGTTACCGTTTGTTACCGCGGGACGGGAGGGTTTTTCTGCCCCTCCCGACCGGATTTAATTCGCCTGCCGGCGCAGGAATGCCGGAATGTCCAGTGCCTCGTCGTCGTGGCGCGGCAGCGGCGGCCGGCTCGGCAGATCGACGCCGGACAGCCGCGGCTGCGACGGCGGCTGGTTGCGCTGACGATCGGCCTTGCGCTCCGGAGCCGGCGGGGCGGCCGGGCCGGTCCTGGCCTGGGACGGCGACGCGGCCGGTCGCGACGAGGCCGGCGCCACCGCCGGCTGCTGGACCGCCGGCTGGTCGACCTCCTCGTCGCGCAGCAGGCCGGTGACGCGGCGGAACAGGTTGCCGCCCCTGCGGCGCGCCGTGCCCGGCCGGCCGGCGCCGCCCGCATTGTGGTCGTCGTCGCGGGCCTCGGCCAGGCGCGGCGGCGCCTGCACCGGCGCCGGTGCGACGAACACGCCGCCGTGGCGCTCGCCCCGCGGGGCGGCCGGGGCCGCAGTGCCGGGCTGGGCGGCCTCGCTGCCCGACGCGGCGCGCAGCGCGGTCATCCGCGATTCGCCGACCCGGCCAGTGGAGACCTGGGCAGCCGCCTCGACGACCTCCAGGCCGGCCTCGTGCCCGGCCAGCGCGCCCTGGGGCGACTCCTCGGACTCGCTGATGCCGATGGCGATGCTGTCCTCGTCCTCGTCATAGTTCAGCGCCGCCGCGTGCGCCACGGCCGCCCCGCCGCCGCTCGGCCGGAACCCGCCGACCATGCGCGGCCGGTCGCTGACCACGCTCAGGTTGGGCACGCCGTTGGGCTTGGGCTGCTCGCGGGCCTCGACATCGATGCCGGTGGCGACCACCGACACGCGCACCCGCCCCTCCATCGACTGGTCGAAGGTCGAGCCGAAGATGATGTTGGCGTCCGGATCGACCTCGTCGCGGATGCGGTTGGCGGCCTCGTCGACCTCGTACAGCGTCATGTCCATGCCGCCGGTGATGTTGATGAGCACGCCGCGCGCGCCCTTCATCGACACCTCGTCGAGCAGCGGGTTGGAGATCGCCGCCTCGGCCGCCAGGATCGAGCGGCGCTCGGCCTCCGCCTCGCCGGTGCCCATCATCGCCTTGCCCATCTCGCTCATCACCGCGCGGATGTCGGCGAAGTCCAGGTTGATCAGGCCGGGCATGACCATCAGGTCGGTCACCCCGCGCACGCCCGAGTAGAGCACGTCGTCGGCCATCTTGAAGGCCTCGGCGAACGTGGTCTTCTCGTTGCAGATCCTGAACAGGTTCTGGTTGGGGATGATGATCAGGGTGTCGACGTACTGCTGCAGTTCCTGGATGCCGGTCTCGGCGATCCGCATGCGGTGCGTGCCCTCGAAGTGGAAGGGCTTGGTCACCACGCCGACGGTCAGCATGCCCTGCTCGCGCGCCGCGCGGGCCACCACGGGCGCCGCGCCGGTGCCGGTGCCGCCGCCCATGCCGCCGGTGATGAACACCATGTGGCTGCCGTCGAGGTGGGCCACGATCTGGTCGAGCACCTCCTCCGCCGCGGCGCGGCCGATGTCGGGGCGCGAGCCGGCGCCCAGGCCCTGGGTGATCCCGGTGCCGAGCTGCAGCTTGCGCTCCGCGCTGCTCTGGGCGAGCGACTGGGAGTCGGTGTTGCACACCAGGAACTCGACGCCCTCCAGGTTGGCCCGGATCATGTTGTTGACCGCGTTGCCGCCGGCCCCGCCGACGCCGACCACGGTGATGCGCGGGTGCAGTTGATTGCTCGCCTGCGGAATGCTCAAATTGATCATGCCAGCCTCCCTCCGTTTTTTGCGGCTGATGCGTTTTCGCCAGATCGCCGAGGCGTCGGCACTGTCGGCGCCCTGGCGGGTGTTCCGCGTCTACAGGTATTCACGGATCCATCCTCCAATGCGGCCGAGCAGGCCGCCCGCTGAGCCGTCCTCGAGGCGGGCGAGCACGGCCATGTCGTTGTGGTGGCGCGCGGCGTGGCCGATCAGGCCGTTGACGGCCGCGAACGCCGGCCCGGCGGTGGACTCGGCCAGCCCGGCGATCGCGCGCGGCCGGCCCATGCGCACCTGCTTTTCCAGGATGGTCTGGGCGAGCTCGCGCACGCCCTGGAGCTGGCTGGCGCCGCCGGTCAGGACGACGCTGCGCCCGGCGACCCGGTCGAAGCCGCTGGCCTCCAGGCGCTCGCGCACCAGCTCGAAGATCTCCTCCAGCCGCGGCTGGATGATGCCGGTCACCAGGCTTTTGGGGACGTGGTGGGGCTGCCCGGGCTCGCGATCGCCGACCGGTGGCACGTCGATCATCTCGCGCTCGTCGGCCGGCAGCACGCGCGCGCTGCCGAACAGCGTCTTGATGCGCTCGGCCTGGCTGACCGGCGTGTTCAGGCCGCGCGCGATGTCGGTGGTGACGTGGCCGCCGCCGACCGCCACGCAGTCGGTGAAGACGAGCTGCCCGTCGAAGAACACGGCGATGCTGGTGGTGCCGCCGCCCATGTCGATCACGGCGCAGCCCAGGTCCAGCTCGTCGTCGACCAGGCAGGCCAGCCCGGCGGCATAGGGCGAGGTGACGAACGCGGCGATCTCCAGGTGGCAGCCCTGCACGCAGGTGGCCAGGTTGCGCATCGGGCCGATGCCGGCGGTGACCAGGTGCAGGTCGACGCTCAGGCTCTCGCCGTACATGCCGCGCGGGTCGCGCACGCCGCGGTCGCCGTCCAGCGCGTAGCTGACCGGGATGGCATGGATCAGCTCGGCGTCGTGCGGCACGTCGGCCTGCTGGAACACGCGCAGGGCCTGGCGCAGGTCGGCCTCGGTGACCTGGTGGCCGGCGATGTCCACCTCGATGCCGACGGTCTGCGAGGACGGGTGCCCGCCGGCCATGCTGACCAGCACTTCGCGCACGGTTTCCCCGGCCATCTGCTCGGCGGTGTTGACGGCGCTGGCGATGGCGGTCTCGGCCGCCTCCATGTCGACCACCGCGCCGCCGCGCAGGCCGCGGCTGACCTGGTGCCCGATGCCCACGATGCGGGGCCGGCCGCCGTCGCCGATGTGCGCGATGAAGCACACGACCTTGGTCGTGCCGACATCGAGTGCCGCGATCAGCTCGCCGCGCCCCTTGGGCTTGTGCCGTTTGCCGTAGAACCCCATTGCCCGTGCCGTCCCGCGTCGTCCCGCCCGAGCCATCCCGAGCGGGCCTTGTGGTTCAGGTATTCTCCTCCGGCAGCCGCCGGCGCTCCGCCGCCAGCGGCGAGGCCTGAATGATCATCCGGTCGTCGAAGCGCAGGTCGATCGCGACGATGTCCCGGTCGAACACGCCCTCGGCGCGCTCGGCGTGCGCCAGCCGGCGCAGCGCCGCGCCCACGTCGTCCTCGGGCAGCCGCACCGCCACGCCGTTGTCGAGGCGCAGCTGCCAGTGCCGCCCGGCCACCCGGACCGCCGCCAGCACGCGCTCGGCCACCACCGGCTCGGCGTCCAGCAGCGCCAGGAACGCCGGCGCGTGGTCCGGGGCGCCGGCGCCGACGATCAGCGGCAGCCCGGAGAACCGGCCCAGGCCGCGGTCGGTCAGCGCGACGCCCTCGCGGTCGATCACCACGACCCGGCCGTCGTGCTGCCACAGCGCCATCGGCCGGCGCTCCTCAAGGCGGATCACGATGGTGTCCGGCAGGCGGCGCTCGACGGTGGCGTTGCGCACCCAGGGCAGGGCGACGATGGCCGCGCGCGCGCCATCCGGGTCGAAGGCCAGGATCGGGTCGCCGCGGACGACCCCGACGGCGTCCAGCAGCGCCGTGCTGTCGGTGGCGCGCCGGCCGATCACCAGCACCTCCTGCACGCTGAAGCCGGCGTCCACGGTCATGGCCACGACGCCGCTGCGCAGGTCTGCCGCGGCGCGGCCCAGCCAGCCGCTGGACCAGGCCAGCGCGCCGGCGCCGGCGACGATCGCCAGCACCAGCGCGATGCCGCCGCCCCACAGCGCCAGCTTCAGCCGGCGCGGCGCGGGCCGGCGGCGCCGGGGCGGCGGGGTCTGAGCCGCCGTTCTGGATCGGCCCTTGCGTGCGTCTACCCGTGGCATGTCGCCGTCTCCACCAGCCAGGCGCAGAGTTCGCGGAACGATATGCCGACGTGCTCGGCCTGCTCGGGCACGAGCGACACCGGCGTGAACCCGGGCTGCGTGTTGATCTCCAGGAAGTACAGGCCGTCGGTCCCCGGCCGGCTGTCGTCGTAGCGGAAGTCGCTGCGGCTGACGCCGGCGCAGCCCAGCGTCCGGTGCGCCAGCACGGCCTGGTCCAGCACCGCCTCGAACACCGCAGGCGGCAGCGGCGCGGGCAGCTCGTGCACGGCGTGGCCCTTGGTGTACTTGGCGTCGTAGTCGAAGAAGCCGTGGCTGTGCCGGATCTCGGTCACGGTCAGGGCGCGGTCGCCCATGACCCCCACGGTCAGCTCGCGGCCCGGTATGTACTCCTCGACCAGCACCGGGTCGCCGAACGGCCAGTCGGCCAGATCGAGCGGCGGCGCATTGCTCGCCTCGTGCACCAGCCGAACGCCGACGCTGGAGCCCTCGGTGGCCGGCTTGATCACGTAGGGCGGCGCCAGCACGTGGCGCGCGGCCACCTCCGCGGCGCCGGCGACGACGCCCTCGGGCGAGCGGATGCCGACGGTGCCGAGCAGCCGCTTGGTCATCGGCTTGTCCATGGCGGCGGCCGATGCGGCGACGCCGGAATGGGTGTAGGGGATTTCGAGGATCTCCAGCACGCCCTGGATCACCCCGTCCTCGCCGCCGCGGCCGTGCAGGGCGTTGAACACGGCGTCGGGCGGCGGCGTCAGCGCCCTCAGCAGGGCCTGCAGGTCGCGCCCCACGTCGACCGTCGTGACGCGGTAGCCCTCCTCGCGCAGGGCCGCGGCGGAGGCCTGGCCGGAGACCAGGCTGACCTGCCGCTCCGCCGACCATCCGCCCATCAGGACCACGACGCGCTTCGGCCTGGAGTCAGCCATGGCCGCCCTCCCCGTCCGCCGGCACGCCGATGCGGCGGATCTCCCAGCGCAGCTCGATGCCCGAGGTCTCGAACACCCGGCGGCGCACCTCCTCGCCCAGCCCCTCCAGGTCCGCGGCGGTGGCGTTGCCGGTGTTGATCAGGAAATTCGTATGCTGCCCGGACACCTGGGCGCCGCCCCGGCGCAGGCCGCGGCAGCCGGCCGCGTCGATCAGCTGCCAGGCCTTGTGGCCGTCGGGATTGGCGAAGGTGGACCCGCCGGTGCGGGTCCGGATCGGCTGCGTCGCGGCGCGCGTCTCGGCGATCTCGGTCATCCGGGCCAGCACCGCGCCGCGGTCGGCCGGCCGGGCGCGGAACACGGCGCGGGTGAAGATCCAGTCCGCCGGGCAGCCGCAATGGCGGTATCCCAGGCCCATGTCCTCCGGCGCCAGGTCGTGCACGCGGCCGGCCCGGTCGACCGCGGTGGCGCGCGCCAGCACGTCCTTGATCTCGCTGCCGTAGGCGCCCGCGTTCATGCGCAGCGCGCCGCCGATCGTGCCGGGAATGCCGACCAGGAACTCCAGCCCGCCGAGCCCCGCCTCGGCCGCGACCCGCGCCACGTTGGCGTCCAGCGCCGCGCCCCCGGCCACGACGCGGTCGCCGTCGGCCGTGATGTCGGCGAAGCCGCGGCCCAGCCGGATGACGACGCCGGGAATCCCGCCGTCCCGGACCAGCAGGTTCGAGGCGACGCCCATCACCGTCACCGGCACGTCGGCCGGGCAGCCGGCCAGGAAGCCGGCCAGGTCGGCGTCGTCCGCCGGGCGGACCATGACCTCCGCCGGGCCGCCGACCCGGAACCAGGTGAGCTGGGCGAGCGGCGCGTTCGCGGTCAGCCGGCCGCGCAGACCCGGCACCGCGGCGCGCAGCCGCTCGGCCAGGGTGGCGCCGGCCACGGCCTGCTCCTTCAGCGCCGCCGCGGTCATCGGCCCGCCCCCATGCGCGCCGGCGCGGCGGCGTCGTACAGCGCCTGGAGCTGGTCCGGCAGCGCGTTCGCCCACGCGGAGACGGTGCCGGCGCCCAGGCAGACGACCATGTCGCCCGGCGCGGCCAGGCGCTGCACCGTGGCGGGCAGGGCATCCGGACCGGACAGCGGCAGCACCAGGCGGTGGCCGTGCGCGCGCAGGGCGTCGACCAGCGCGTCGCGGTGCACGCCCTCGATCGGCGGCTCGCCCGCAGGGTAGACGTCGGACACGACGACCGCGTCGGCGTCGTTGAAGCAGGTGCAGAACTCCTCGAACAGGCTGGCCAGCCGGCTGTAGCGGTGCGGCTGGACGACGGCGATGACCTTGTGCGCGGGCCCCAGGCTGAGCCGGGCCGCCGACAGCACCGCGGCGATCTCCACCGGGTGGTGGCCGTAGTCGTCGATCACGGTGACGCCGCCGGCCTCGCCGGTCTTCGTGAACCGCCGCTTGACCCCGCCGAAGCGGGCCAGGCAGCCGGCGATGCGGGCATCCTCCAGGCCCATCTCGCTGGCCACGGCGATCGCGGCGAGCGCGTTCTGCACGTTGTGGTGGCCCAGCATGGGCAGCCGGACGCCCTTGATGGTGCGGCTGCGGCCGGTGACGCGCTCGGTCAGCACCACGTCGAACGTGCTCTCGGCCGGGGTCATCTCCAGGCCCACCGCGCGCACGTCGGCCTGCGGCGAGAAGCCGTAGGTGACGATGCGCCGGTCGAGCACCCGCGGGATCATCGCCTGGACCTCGGGGTGGTCGATGCACATGGCGGCGAAGCCGTAGAACGGCACGTTGGTCACGAACTGCTCGAACGCCTGGCGCACGGCGTCGAAGTCGCCGTAGTGGTCCAGGTGCTCGGGGTCGATGTTGGTGACGATGGCGATCGTCGCCGGCAGGCGGGTGAAGGTGCCGTCGCTCTCGTCGGCCTCGACGACCATCCAGTCGCTGCTGCCCAGCCGCGCGTTGGTGCCGTAGGCGTTGATGATGCCGCCGTTGATCACGGTCGGGTCGAACTCGGCCGCCTCCAGCATGGCGGCGACCAGCGAGGTGGTCGTGGTCTTGCCGTGGGTGCCGCCGACCGCGATCGACCACTTCAGCCGCATCAGCTCGCCCAGCATCTCGGCGCGGCGCACCACCGGGATCAGGGCGGCGCGCGCCGCCGCGACCTCCGGGTTGTCCGACTTGACGGCGGAGGAGATCACGACCACCGCGGCCTGGCCGACGTTCTGGGCGCTGTGGCCGACCGTGACCGGGATGCCCAGCGCGCGCAGCCGCTTGACGTTCGCGTTCTCCGCGATGTCGCTGCCGCGCACGGCATAGCCGAGATTGTGCAGGACCTCGGCGATCCCGCTCATGCCGATCCCGCCGATGCCGACGAAGTGGATCGTGCCGATGTCGAGCGGCATTTCCCTCATTCGGCGGCCTCCCGGTGCGACAGGTGGACGGGACTAGGGTCCGGCGCGGGGTGCTCCTGCGGCCCCACGGGCGGCTCCCGGCCGGTCAGGTCCTGGACCACGTCGGCCAGGTGCCCGGCGGCATCGCCGCGGCCGAACGCCCAGGCCGCCGACGCGGCGCGGGCCAGCGTGTCCGGCGCCTCCAGCAGGCATTGGACCATGCGCGCCAGGGTCGCCGGGGTCAGCGTCGCCTGCGGCTGCAGCCAGGCGCCGTCGGCATCGGCCAGGGCGCCGGCGTTGGCCGACTGATGGTCGTCCATGGCGAACGGGTACGGCACCAGGATCGCCGGCCGGCCGACCGCGGCCAGCTCCGCCACCGTCGAGGCGCCGGCGCGGGCGATGACCAGGTGGGCGCGCACCAGCCGGTCCGGCACGTCGGTGAAGAAGGTCGCCAGGTCGTGCCCGATGCCGGTGCCGGCATAGGCGGCGCGCACCGCCTCCAGGTCCTCCGGCCGGCACTGCTGGGAGACGCGCAGGCGCCGGCGCAGCTCCTCGGGCAGCGCGGCCAGCGCCGCCGGGATCAGCCCGGCGAAGACGTGAGCGCCCTGGCTGCCGCCGGTGACCAGCAGCTCCACCGGCCCGGCCGGCCGCGGCGGGCGGTACGGGCTGCCGGCGACTGCGGCGATCGCCGGGCGCACCGGCATGCCGGTGGTGATCGCCTTGCTGCAGTCGGCCTCCCTCAGCCCGTGCTGCGTGGGGAAGGAGGTCGCGATGACCCGCGCCCGGCCGGCCAGCAGCCGGTTGGCGCGGCCCAGCACGGCGTTCTGCTCGTGCAGGGCGACCGGAATGCCGAGCCGGCCGGCGGCGATCACCGTCGGCACCGAGGCATAGCTGCCGAACCCGACCACCGCGGCGGGCGCCTCCCGACGCAGCAGGCCGCGCGCCTGCCAGAAGCCGGCGAACAGCTCGGCGGCGGCGCGCACCCGCCCCAGCGTGCCCCGGCTCGGCGTGGCGGCGCGGATGCGGTGGGTGACCACCTCCGGCAGCTTCTCGTCGAAGGCCTGGCCGCGCCGGTCGGTGACCAGCACGACCCGCTCGCCGCGCGCCAGCAGCGTGCGCGCCAGCGCCTCGGCCGGGAACATGTGGCCGCCGGTGCCGCCGGCGGCGAGGACGATCGGGCGCCGGTTGGGGCGGTCGGTCGGGGCAACTCGGGTCATGACACACCTCCGGCGCTCGGACGGCGCCGCGTCAGGGCGAGCATCATTCCCATGCCGTAGGCCAGCGCCAGCAGCGAGGAGCCGCCATAGCTGACGAACGGCAGGGTCATGCCCTTGGTCGGGATCAGATGCAGGGTCGAGCCCATGTTCACGAGCGCCTGGATGCCGAACAGGGCCAGCAGCCCGGCCGCCGCCAGCAGCACGAACAGGCTGCCGTCGGCGGTGACGCGGACGAACCCGCGCAGGACGATGAAGGCGAACAGCGCGACCAGCAGCAGGCACAGCAGCAGGCCGAACTCCTCCCCCGCCACCGCGAAGATGAAGTCGGCGTGGGCGTCGGGGATGTGCAGCTTGACGGTGCCCTCGCCGGGGCCGGTGCCCCACAGGCCGCCGTTGGTGAACGCCTCCAGCGAGCGGTCGATCTGGTAGCTGTCGCCGGTGGACGGGTCGAGGAAGCGGTCGATGCGGCTGGCCACGTGGTCGAACAGGAAGTACGAGCCGATCATCCCGCCGATCGCCGCCGTGGCCAGCCCGACCACCAGCACCATCGGCAGCCCGGCCAGGAAGAACTGCACGCCCCAGATCGCGGTCATGACCACCGCCATGCCCATGTCCGGCTGCATCAGCAGCAGCGCCAGGATGGCCAGGAACAGCGCCGTGGCGATCAGGTAGCCGGGATAGTCGTCGCGCGTCTTCTGCTGGGCGAACATCCAGGCGGCGATCACCGCGAAGGCCGGCTTGACGAACTCCGACGGCTGCAGCGACAGGCCCGGCAGGTGAATCCAGCGGGTCGCGCCCTTGATCTCGATGCCGACCACCAGCGTGGCCACCAGCCCCGCGATACCGGCCACCAGCACCAGCGCCGAGACCCGCCGCACCGCGGCCGGCGACAGCAGCGAGCAGCCGAACAGGACGGCCAGCGCCGGCACCAGCATGACCAGGTGGCGGCGCACGAAGTGGAACTCGTCCAGGCCCAGGCGCTCGGCCACCGGCGGGCTGGCCGCGGCGATCAGGATGGCGCCGAAGCCGATCAGCAGGCCGATCGCGGCCAGGCTCCAGCGGTCCACCGTCCACCACCAGCGGCCCAGGATCGAGGTGTCGGTGCGCGCCACGCCGATGCTCATGCCGCGCCTCCCTCGCCGGTGCCGGCGATCTGCGGCAGCAGGTTGCGCACCGCCCGGACGAAGGCGTCGCCGCGCGCCTCGAAGTTGGGGTACTGGTCGAACGAGGCGCACGCCGGCGACAGCAGGACGACGCCGTCGCCGCCGTGGCCCCCGGCCTGCTCGAAGGCGGCGGCGACAGCGGTGTCCAGGTCGCCGCACACCGTGGTCGGCACCGGCAGTGCCTGGGCGGCCAGGAAGGCGGCGAAGTCGTCGCTCGCCTCGCCGATCAGGAAGGCGTGGGCGACGCGGTGCAGTTCGGGCTCGACGCCGGCCAGGCCGCCGGGCTTGGGGCGGCCGCCGGCGATCCAGTAGATCGGGCGGTAGCAGGCCAGCGCTCGCACGGCGGCATCGGCGTTGGTCGCCTTGCTGTCGTTGACGAACCGGATGCCGCCGATCTCCGCGACCAGCTCCTGGCGGTGGCGCAGGCCGGGGAAGCTGCGGATCGCGGCGACGGCCGCCTCGCGGCCCACGCCCGCGGCGCGCGCGGCGGCATAGGCGGCGGCGGCGTTCTGCCAGTTGTGGATGCCGGGCAGCGCCGGCGCCTCGCGAAGGTCGAGCACCATGGTGCCGTCGCCGTCCAGGCCGTCGATCAGCCGGCCGTCCTCGACCCAGACGCCGCCGGGGCACGGCAGGGTGACCGCGATCGGCAGCACCCGGTGCGGCCCCTGGTGGGAGCGGTAGTAGTAGACCGCGTTCGACCAGTCGTCGTCGGTGCCGATCACCGCGACGGCGTCGGGCGCCGGCGTGTCGAACAGCCGGGTCTTGGCCGAAACGTAGGTCATCATGTCCGGGTAGCGGTCCAGGTGGTCGGGCGAGATGTTCAGGAACACCCCGATCGTCCAGGCGGCCTGGGACACCGTCTCGAGCTGGTACGAGCTGAGCTCGAGCACGTACCAGCCGTCCGCGCCCAGCGGCGGCAGCGCCAGGGCCGGCGTGCCCAGGTTGCCGCCGGCCGCGCAAGGGACGCCGGCGGTCTCCAGGATGTGGCCGATCAGCGCCGTGGTCGTGGACTTGCCGTTGGTGCCGGTGATGCCGATGTAGCGCGCCTCGGGCTGCGCCAGGGCCAGCAGGTCGATGTCGATGACCACCGGCACCTCGGCCTCGAACGCCCGCGCCACCGCCGGGTGCGGCTCCGGCCAGGCGCGCGGGATGCCCGGGCTGAGCACCAGCATGGCCGCGCCGTCGACCGCGGCGGCGGCCAGGTCGGCGAGCGGGACGCCCTGCCCCGCCGCGGCGTCGCGGGCCTTTGCGGCATCGTCCCAGGCGCGCACCTCCGCCCCGGCGGACATCAGGGCGCGCGCCGCCGTCAGCCCGGACTTGCCGAGCCCCAGCACCGCCACCGTCTGTCCCGCCAGGAAGCCGAGGCCGGTCATGCGCGTCACCTCAGCTTCAGGGTGGACAGGCCGATCAGCGCCAGCACCACGGCGATGATCCAGAAGCGGATCACCACGGTCGGCTCTGCCCAGCCCTTTTTCTCGAAATGATGGTGGAGCGGCGCCATGCGGAACACGCGCCGGCCGGTCAGCTTGTACGACGCGACCTGCACGATCACCGACACCGTCTCCAGCACGAACAGGCCGCCGACGATGGCCAGCACGATCTCGTGCTTGGTGACGACGCTGATCGCGCCGAGCGCCCCGCCGATCGACAGCGAGCCGGTATCGCCCATGAACACCATGGCCGGCGGCGCGTTGAACCACAGGAAGCCGAGCCCGGCCCCGACCAGACCGCCGCAGATCACCGACAGCTCGCCGGCGCCGGCCACGTAGTGGATCTGCAGGTAGTCGGCGAAGATGGTGTTGCCGGCCAGGTAGCTGATGAAGCCGAAGCAGCCGGCCGCGATCATCACCGGCACGATGGCCAGCCCGTCCAGCCCGTCGGTCAGGTTCACGGCATTGGACGCGCCGATGATCACGAACACGCCAAACGGAATGATGAACCAGCCCAGGTTGAGCAGCACGTCCTTGAACAGCGGCACGGCCAGCCCGGTGTCGAGCGGCTCGGGCAGCACCATGACCGCCCACACCGCCGCCGCCGTGGCGATGGCGATCTGGAACAGCAGCTTGAGCCGGCCGGCCAGGCCCTTCGAGTTGCGCTTGGTCAGCTTCAGGTAGTCGTCCCAGAAGCCGATCAGCCCGAACCCGATCGTGACCAGCAGGACGATCCAGACGAACGGGTTGGTCAGGTCGGCCCACAGCAGCGTCGCCGCCATGGTGCCGATCAGGATCAGCAGCCCGCCCATGGTCGGCGTGCCGCGCTTGCCCAGGTGGGTTTCCGGGCCGTCCTCGCGGATCGGCTGGCCCTGGCGCTGCCGGGCCCGCAACCGGGCGATCAGCCAGGGCCCGATCACGAACGCGATGACCATGGCGGTCAGGATCGCCGCGCCGGTCCGGAAGGTCAGGTACCGGAACAGGTTGAAGGCGATGAACTCGTCCGCCAGCGGTGAGAGGACCAGATAGAGCACGCCGCCCCCCTATTTCCCGTTGGCCGCCCGCGGCGGCGGCGTCTCGTGCGCATCCTCGTCGAGCGCCAGCAGCGCCTCGACGACCGGCGCCATGCGGCTGCCGAGCGAGCCCTTGACCATGACCACGTCGCCCGGCCGCACCGCGGCCAGCACCATCGGCAGCAGGGCGGCGCTGTCGGCGGCATGGCCGCCGCGCATGGCCGGCGGCAGCGCCCGCTCCAGCGCCGTCATCAGCTTGCCGCAGGTGAACACCCGCTCGATCCCCGCCGCCGCCAGCGGTCCGGCCAGCCCGGCGTGCAGCGCCGGCGCGGTCGGCCCGAGCTCCAGCATGTCGCCGAGCACGGCGATGCGGCGGCCGCGCGGCGCGCGCTGGGCCCGCGCCAGCACGTCGATGGCGGCTTCGACCGAGGCCGGATTGGCGTTGTAGCTCTCGTCGATCACGGTCAGTGCGCCGCGCCGGCCGCCGCGCGCGATGCGGATGCGGTGCACCACGCCGCGCCCCTTGAGCGGGGCCAGCCGCGCCAGCGCCGCCGCCGCGGCCACCGGGTCGGCGCCCAGCGCCCCGACCGCCAGCAGCACCGCCAGGCAGTTCATGACGACGTGGCGGCCCGGCACCGGCAGCGAGAAGCGGATCGGCGCGCCGTGCAGCCGCGCCTCGACGACCGTGGCGCCGGCCTCGATGCGCTGGTCGAGCAGCCGGGCGTCGGCGCGCTCGTGCTCGCCGAAGCTCCAGATGCGGCCGATGCCCTGGGTGCGGGCGTGCGCCACCAGGCTGGCATAGTGCGGGTTGTCGCGGTTGAGCACGGCGACGCCGTCGCTGGACATGCCGGCGAAGATTTCCGCCTTGGCATCGGCGATCGCGGCGACGCTCGGGAAGTTTTCCAGGTGTGCGGCCTGCACCGTGGTGATGATGGCGACGTCGGGCTTTACCTGGCGCGACAGCGGCGCGATCTCTCCGGCGTGGTTCATGCCGAGCTCGAACACGCCGAAGGCGGCGTCGGCGGGCATGCGCGCCAGGCTGAGCGGCACGCCCCAGTGGTTGTTCAGGTTGCCGGCGGTGGCGTGGGTCCGCCCCTGCGCGCCGAGCGCCAGGGCCAGCGCCTCCTTGGTGCCGGTCTTGCCGGCCGAGCCGGTCACCGCGACGATGCGCGTACGGCCGCGCAGGCGGGCGTACGCGCCGGGGCCCCGCCGGCCCCCCGTCTCCCGCGCCGGGGCCGCGGCCCGGGGGCCCCGCCTGGCGGGCGGCCGGGTCCGCGCCGGCGTGGAGCCGGGCGAGCCGGTCGCGGTGTACGCCCCCAACAGCATCG
>Ga0081527_100247_pt1 | contig 40092 bp, 39 predicted proteins | sample HotLakmasection5_FD_70992 | JGI IMG/M metagenome (GOLD analysis project Ga0081527, IMG submission 70992) | Hypersaline microbial mat communities from Hot Lake, Washington, USA - Section #5 (SPADES assembly) (version 2) | ecosystem: Environmental > Aquatic > Non-marine Saline and Alkaline >... | reverse complement strand
GCGGGGAGCATGCTCCCCCCCGCCCCCACCGTGACTTCGGGTTGGTACGAAATCGGCGAGGGCGGCGTGGTTAACGGGCGTTAAGGGTACCGGGTACGCTCAACGGCAGTGCCGCACGCCGGCGGGGGAGGCAGGGGATGGCTCGACGGACTCTTCGGTCTCGAACTTACCACTAGCCCGCCGCGAGGCCGCCCGTCGGCCGACGGTCTGCCGAGCGTCGCGAGCCGACCCGGCGGCCGTCTGCCGGCCGCTCCGGCAGCCCCCTTCGCGGCGCGGTCGCGAGCGATGGCACGGGCAGTGCACGCCACCGTGCCGGCGCTGCGGCCGGTCTCGATCACCCGGCTGCCCGAAGCGATCGACAGCCGATCGTTCGCGGGCCGAAACCCGGTTGCGCCGCGGCCGAGCCGCCACCGGCACGGCTCGTTTCCACGCCCGGGCTTCGACGAAGAACAAGCGGTCCACTCACGGCAACGAGATCGGTGCCGGGCAAGCGGCCAGGCGCTTGCCCGGCACCGGCGAGATCTCCGCCGTCGTCAGCGCAGATAGTCGGCCAGGGTCAGGCTGTTCAGCCGGCTGATCGTCAAGAAGGCGGCCTCGATCGCCATCTGATCCTTGGCCATCCGGGCGATCGCACTCGGCAGATCGGTATCCTCGATCCGGCTGACCGTCTCGGCGAGATAGGCCGCATTGGCACGATGGTTTTCGCTGATCGCTTCGATCCGCGCCGTACGGGCGCCGAGTTCGCCACGTAGATCGACGAGACCCGAAAACGCCTCGCCGAGGGCGTCACTGGCCGCCATCAGGCCGGCCTCGTCATCGGCCGTATGTGCCTCCTTGGCGGCGGCCAGCACGTTCATGACCTCGAAGACGTCCGTGGCCAGCACGCCGTAGGACACCTCGACATGCTCGGCCGCCCGGGCACTCAGGCGGATGTCGTCGCCCTGGTAGATCAGGTCGGGGTCGAGATCGGCAGGCCCGGTGACCGACGCCGGCAGCTCGACCGGCGGGGTGTCCGTGCGGCTGCCGGCGAAGAGGTAGCGGTCGCCGAGCCGGACATTGAGCTGGCTCGCGATCTCCTGCAGCATGGTGTCGATCTCGGTGTCGAGCGGCAGGCTGCTGCCGATCGAGGGGTCGGTGCGCTGAATCAGGAGCGTGCGCATCCGATCGGCGAGGTCGACGATGTTGCCGAGCGCCCCGTCAATCGTGCGCAGCCGCTCGACCGTGGTCGTGTTGCTGGCGGCAAACGCCTCGGCGCGTTTCTGCCCTTCCCGCGCCTGCAGGAGAATGCCGGTCTCGCTGCCGATCTCGGAATAGGTCTGCGCCCGCTTGCCGGTCGCGATTGCCACCTGTGCCTCGCGCATGCGCCCCTGGGTGCCCTGAATGTAGCCGTTCAGCCGGTTGCTGTGGGCGACATCGCCGGTGCGTCCGAGCATCTCCTCACCCCTCCGCTCAGCGGACCATGTTCACGAGCTCGCCGAACAGCTCGTTGGTGATCGAGATCAGCCGGGCCGAAACACTGTAGGCCTGCTGATAGAGCACGAGCTTGGCGAGCTCCTCGTCGAGATTGACGCCCGAGACCGCACCCTTGCGGAACTCCAGGTCCTCGACCAGGGCTTGCCCCGACGCCTCGCGATTCTGGGCCTGTTTCGCCTGGGCGCCGATCTCTGCCGTGAGGTCGCCGATATAGCGACCGGGCGTGGTCGACGAACCGGAGAGGCTGCCGCGATCGACCGTCATCGCCTCTTGATCGAGAGCAGCAGCGAGCCGCTGCAGGCCGCGTTTGTCACCGACGCCCCCGACCACCGGCACGCCCGCCTCGCGGCTCATCTCGACATTGGCGAGCAGCCGGCTGTCGGCGGCGATGTCGTCGCGCAGCCGATAGGCGCCGCGCGTGCTGCCGTCGGCGACCACGAGGTCGTTGAGGCCGAGGAAATGGACGAGGCCGAAATCCTGTTCACGCCCGGCCGTGTCGGTGAAGCTGATCCGGCTGTCGCCCTCGTCCCAGGCCATGCGAAAAGGCTGCCCGGTGCCGTCGTTGCCGAGGGTGATCGAGAGCTCGCCTGCCGTGGGATCGAGCTGGGCGGTGCCGGTCCCGGCCAGTTGTGCGTTGATCTGCCCGACGACGTCGGCGGCGCCGGCGGCGAGGTCGAGGTCGATGGTGACGTCGGCGGCGACGCTGCCGTCGCCGGCGAAGACGACGAGCGAGGCGTTGCCGCCGCGCCGCATCGGGTCCGCCGGGAAGTCCGCGACCGCGTCGCGCGTCCCGCTGACGGTCGTGGGCAAGGGATGCGGCATCGCCGCGTTGTGCGCCCGGTTGAGCGTGAACGCGGTAAGCTCGGCCACCTCTGCCAGCTGATCGGCGAGCTCGGGCAGGATCCGGTCGCGCGCTTCGATCAGGCCTTGCAGACTGCCGCCGCCGAGCGGCGAGACGATCTGGTCGGTGAAGCCCAGAGCGCTCATCTCGGGCGTGACCGCTGCCCGATAGCCGCCCGAGACCAGCTCTCGACCCTGCGCGCCGGCGAGCGGCGTCAGCGTCTGGGGGTCGACCTCGCTCGCCATGAAGAGGCGGATCGGCTGTAGTGGCACGTTCTCGGCGTGGGTCGAGGCCGGGGTATAGTGAAGCACCCGCGGGGTCTGCTCCAAGAGCGCGTGACCGCCGCTGGTGTGGATCGCGATCTGGCCGTTGTCCTGACGAAAAGTGGTGATGTCGATCTTCTGGGCGAGCTCCTGCAGCACTGCATCGCGCCGGTCGAGCAGATCGGGCGTGCCGCCGGCGCGCGAAATCTCCTGATTGAGATGGTGCAGGTCCTGCAGATCGTTGTTGATCGCCTCGACGGTCTGCGCCACCCGCCGGTCGGCGTCGCCGCGCAGCTCTTGGACCGTGGCCAGATCGCTCCCGACCTGGGCGAACAGGTCTTGGATCGAGCCGAGCACCGCCGTCCGCAACGGCCGTGACTCCGGCTCGTTGGCCAGCTGCTCGAGCTCGGCCGTGAGCCGGCCGAGCTGGGCGGCGATACCCCGGTCGCCTTCGCCCGGCGCACCGATGATGCCGCGCTCGATCCGCTGAAACGTCTCGGCGATGATGGTATGCCGGCCGAGCGAGCTCTCCTGACGGCGCAACTCGCCGGTGAGGTAGTCGTCGACCACCCGGGACGGCGGCAGCGAGCGCACCCCCAGCGCCTGCCCGTCGACGATCTGTGTCGCCTGATTGACCTGCTTGCGCGAATAGCCCTCGGTATTGACGTTGGCGACGTTGTTGGCGGTGACCGAGAGGGCCCGCTGCGCCGTCGAGAGGCCGGAGAGCGCATTGCCGAGGGCGGCCGAGAGACTCACGACAGCCTCGCGCGCGACGGATCGGCCGGCATGACGGGCGGCTGCGACACGGTTCAGATCTCGCGGTTCAAGGCGACGGGAACGGCCGTGCCGGGTGCGGCGGCGGCGCCGTGCCGCGCATAGCCCGACTGGTGCCGCACGCTCGCCAGGCTCTCACCGATCGTCTTGACCACACCTTCGACGACGTTGCGCGCGGCCTCGAGAGCGCGGACATTGGCCGCGATCGTGGCCTGCAGCTCGCGGCTCGCCTCGGCGAAGGCTTCGCGCTGTCCCGTGTCCAGGGCCGCGAAGATCTCCGGCGTCGCGCGCAGATCACGCACCTCGCGCTCGTAGGCGCCGGCCAGCGCCGTCTTCTCGGCCTGCAGGTCGGCCAGCGGACCGAGCTTCATCTGCCGCAGGGCCTCGGTCTCGCGGGCCACCACGTTGCGCAACTGGCGCATCAAGGTGAGCGCCATGCTCACCCGCTCGAATGGTGCGGTCATCCCACCTCCTGCATCTTCAGCATTTCGCGCAAGAGGGCGTCGGCGACGCCGATGCCGCCACTCTTGCTGATCAATCGGGCGTACTCCTCCTGCAGCATCCCGCTCCAGGCCTCGTTGTCGCCGTCGCTCATCGGCCCCGGCCCGGCGAGCCCGATCTTCATCGTCTGCAGCACCTGGGCGAGGAACACCGATTCGAACTCCAGGGCGGTCTCGCGCAGGCGTGGGTCGACGGCACTCCGCTCGGCAATGCCGGCGATGCCGCGCGGGGGGGTGAGCACGTCCGGAACCGGCATCTCAGCGCACCTCGATCTCGGCCTGCAAGGCGCCCGCCGCCTTGATCGCCTGAATGATACTGATCATGTCGCGCGGGCCGACGCCGAGCGCGTTCAGTCCGGCGACCAGATCGTCGAGCGTCACCCCGGTGTCGAGCACCGCGAGCTTCTGGTCGGCGCCGTCGTCGATCTCGATCTGCGTGCGCGGCAGCTCGGCCGTCTCGCCCCGGCCGAAGGGCTCGGGCTGCACCACTTCCGGGGTCTCGGTGATCCGCACGGTGAGATTGCCCTGGGCTACCGCCACCCGGTCGATGCGCACATTCTCGCCGATCACGATGATCCCGGCACTTTCGTCGATCACGATCCGGGCCGGATTGTCGGGGCGGACCCGCAGCTGCTCGATCTCGGTCAAGAGGGCTGCGATCCGCCCGTCGTAGCGGCGGGGGACCGGCAGGCGGACGGTGGCGGGATCGACTGCCTGCGCCACCCCGTCGCCGAGATAGCCGTTGATCACCGCCGCCATCCGATCGGCCGTGGTGAAATCGGGATTGCGCAACGACAGATGCACCGCCGGCAAATCGTCGAGCGCGAACTCGACCTCGCGCTCGACGATGGCCCCGTTGGGAATCCGGGCCGTCGTCGGCACGCCGCGGGTCACCCGTTCGGCCTCGCCCTCCGCCTGAAAGCCGCTCGTCGCCAGGGCCCCCTGGGCGACGGCGTAGACCTCGCCGTCGGCCCCGACCAGCGGGGTGACGAGCAGCGTGCCACCGGCCAGCGACTTGGCGTCGCCCATCGCACTCACCGCGATGTCGATCCGCCCGCCCTGCCGGGCGAAGGGCGGCAGGGTGGCGGTCACCATCACCGCCGCGACGTTTCGGGTATTGAGATTGCGGCCGCGGGTGCTGACGCCGAGGCGCTCCAACATGGCGACCAGGCTCTCCTGGGTGAAATTGGCGTTGCGCAGGCTGTCGCCGGTGCCGTCGAGGCCGACGACGAGGCCGTAGCCGACCAGCATGTTCTCGCGCACACCCTCGAAGCTCGCGATGTCCTTGATCCGCACGGTGGCCGAGGCCGGCGCCGCGACGAGGGCGGAGCCGAACAGCACGAGACCGAAAAGGATCGAGCGGCAGAACGGGCGGAAAAAACGTGACATGGCGATCCGGGGCTGGCGTTGCACAAACGTTCGTGCCCACCTTCGCAAACATCTTGCCAACCCGGCAAACCCGCTGGTCGCGGGCCTTCTCCCGGCCCTGCCACGGGGCGACCCGGCAATTTCGACCCGGTAACCCGGCAAAATTTGCCGCCTCGGCTCGCGTCCTGTCCTTAACCCTCGGTTAACCCGGGCTTGCTATGGTCGCCCGGGAAAGGAGACGATGGCGATGCGAATCGGGCAGAGCTTCGGGCCCAACGGGGTCGGGTTGCCGCGCGGGGTCGAGCGCCGCGCGGTCGACGGCGGCTTCGCCGAGCGGGTCGGCGCCAAGCGTGCCGGCAGCAGTACGGTGGCGGCCGCCGGGCTCGCACCCTTGACCTCGCTGGGTGCCGTGCTGGCCGTGCAAGCGGTCGACGACCCGCTCGGCGGGCGTCGTCGCGCCCGCGAACGCGGCGACCGGCTGCTCGACGCGCTCGAGGACCTTCGCCTGGCACTGATCGAGGGGCGGCTGCCGGCGAAGAAGCTCGCCGCCTTGCAGCACCTGGTGAGCGACCAGCGGGGCCGCGCCGACGATCCGAGGCTCGAGGCCGTGCTCGGCGAAATCGAGCTCAGGGCGGCGGTCGAGCTCGCCAAGCTGGAGCAGGCTGCGGACGGCTGAAGGGCCGCTCAGCCGCTGGGCTCGGCCACGCGCAAGAGCCGCAGGGCGGCGCACGCGGCACCGTAGCCGTTGTCGATATTGACCACGGTGATGCCGGGGGCACAGCTGGTGAGGGCCGCATGCAGCGCCGTGCGCCCGCCATCGGCGACGCCGTAGCCGACCGAGCTCGGCACGGCCACGAGGGCACTACCGACCAGGCCGCCGAGCACGCTGAAGAGGGCCCCCTCCATGCCGGCGACCGCGATCACCACCGGATGCCGGCCGATCGCCGGCTGCTGCTCCAACAGCCGCCAGAGCCCGGCGACCCCGCAATCGAGAAAAGACGTGGCCGTGTGCCCGTAGAACGCGAGGGTCCGCTCGATTTCGGCGACGATCGGCAGGTCCGACGTGCCGGCGGCGACGATGGCGACCCGCGCTGGCCCGACCGGTTCCGGCAGAGCGCCCGCGACGGCCGTGCGCGACAGCGGATCGTAGATCAACCGGGCGGCCGCATCCGGCGGCAGGGCCGCGTACTGCTCGGCCGAGAGCCGGGTGAACAGCCGCCGTCGTGCGGGGTCTTCGGCGACGAGCCGGGCGAGCTGGTCGACCGACTTGCCGGCGGCGAAAACCGCTTCGGCGAGGCCGATCCGCGCCTCGCGCTCGAGGTCGAGCCGGATGTCGTCGCTCATGGCGCCACTCGTTGCCCCGGCGGCCGGCGAAACGCACTCCCCGGGCGATAGCGGGCGTAGCGGACCTCGCCGTCCCGGCCGTGCTCGGCCATCACCGCCCGTGCCAGCCGCGTGACGGCCGGGCGATCGACCCCTGCCAGGGCCAAGTCGTCGAGCTCGATCTCGATGCCGAAAGGGCGCAGTCGGCAGCGCAGGGTCGCGGGTGCCAGGGCCGCCCGGATCTCCCGCTCGAGCCGGTCGACGACGGCGAGCGCTCCGACGGTAACCGGCATGCCGGTCTCGATTCGACTGGAGAGACAGGGCGAAGCGGGAAGTTCGGCGAGATCGAACAGGCCGTGTGCGGCGGCGATGCGGCGGATCTCGCCCTTGCCGATCCCCGCCTCGATCCAGGGGTGGCGCACGCCGTGCTCGGCCGCGGCCAGAAGCCCCGGGCGGTAGTCGCCGAGATCGTCGAGATTGGCCCCGGACGCGATCGGCCGGTCGGTGAGGCCGCGGATGGTCGCATAGAGATTGGTCTTGCACCAGAAGCAGCGGTCGTGCGGATTGGCGACATAGCGAGGATCGCGGGTCTCGCCCGCATCGATGACCTCGAGCCGCCAGCCGTGCGCTGCCGCATAGTCACGGATGCGGGCGGTGGCCTCGCGCGGCACGGCGGGCGACGCGGCGTGCAGCACGAGCGGGCGGCCCGGGGCGAGGCGATCGGCGAGAAAAGCGAGCGTCATGCTGTCCACCCCGCCGCTCACCGCGATCGCGAGGTCGCCCGGGTCGGCGAGCACTGCGGCGAGTGCTGCCTCGCTCATGAGGGCTCGACGGTCTCGAGCCGCCGCCGGAGTGCGGCGCGCTCGATCGCATCGCCGGCCCGTTCGGCCAGCGCATCGGCCTCGACCTTGCGGCTCGCCCGGCCGTTCGGCCGGCGCACCTCCTTGACCGGCAGACCCTCGGCCAGCGTCGTTCGCCGCGGCAGGACCGCCCGGGCGACCTGGTCGTGGCGCAGCCCGATGGTCGTCGTCTGGCTGAAGCAGGCCTCGATCGCCGCCTCGAGACCGGCCGGCTGCACCAGCACCTGAACGGCCGTCGCGATCCGCCCCTTCTTGCCGAACACGGGCCAGGCGACCACGTCGACCACCGTGTCGAGGGCGCGGATCGCCTCGAGCCCGGTCGCCAGGTCCTCGCCGCTCTGATCGTCGATCTCGAAGCGAATGCGCGCGATCGCTTCGCCGGCACCGGCCGACGCCACCGCCTGAAAGAGCAGTGCCCGGAGCTGGTTGGCGCGGTTCGGCAGCCGCCGTGTGCCGAAGCCGGCCGCACTGCCGACCAGGACCGGCATGCCGGGAAGGCTCGTCGTCGGCGCGAGGTGGGCAAGAATTGCCGCCCCGGTGGGGGTGACCCGCTCGCCGGCGATGCCGTCGTCGACGAAGCGCAGACCCTGCAGCAGGCGCAGCGTCGCCGGGGCCGGCAGCGGCAGGGCACCATGCGCGCTGGCCACCGTTCCGCCACCGATCGGCAGCGGACCGACCGACACCGTCTCGACGCGCAGTGCCTCCAGCAAGGCTGCGCTCAGCGTCAGATCGATCAGCGTATCCCAGGATGCAAGCTCGTGGAAATGCACCTCGGCCAGAGCGATGCCGTGCACCTCGGCCTCGGCCACGGCCAATCGCTGCAGCATGTCGACGACCCGGGCGCGAACCGCGTCCGGCAGCGGCGCTTCGGCGACGAAGGCGAGCAGCGCTTCCGCCCGCTGCGGCGGTGGCGGTGCTTCACCGCGTATCGTCAGCCGCGAGCCGGCGAACCCCGCATCGCGGGCAGGTTCGAGCACCACCTCGAGCGACGGCGGCACGCCGAGGGCAGCGAGACTGTGCGCGGCGCGAAACTCGGGGACGAGCGCCCAGAGTGCCGCCACCATCATGTCGCCCGCGACCCCGCCCGCGGGGTCGAGATGCAGATGGTGTGGCCCGTCAGGCGGCATGGCGACGAGCCGCACAGCGCGGGACGACGTACGGCCCCTCGGGCACGAAGGCCACGGCCGGATCACCGTGCCGGGTCATGCTCTCGGCGATCGCGGCCCCGAGATCGGTCACCCGCTCGACCCCGGTGAGCGCAAAGGTCGCCGCGTCCAGCCCTTCGCTATAGAGCCGGACCCGGCCGACCCGCATCGGCTTGAGCTGCATCTGCGTCTGCCACTCGTCGATATCGGCGTGGGGCTTGCCCTCGATGCTGGCCCAGAACCCGTCGGTTCCGAGCTCGACCAGCCGCCGCTGCGCCTCGACGAAATGCGCCGAGCCCATGCCCTCCGAACACGCCGAGGCGATGATCAGTTCACCGCCGGGTGCCAGGATGTCGAGCGGGCCGACCATCCCCTTCACGGTCTGGTAGTAGGTCTTGTCGAGCGGGTAGCCGGCGGAACTCGTCACCACGGTGTGAAATCGGCGCTCCAGCTCGACCTCGGCGAAGCGGCGGGTGAAGGCCACGGCTTCGAGGTGGCTCTCGACGATCTCGCCGAACGTCACGAAGGCGAGCCGGCGCTTGTCGTCGATCACGGTGTTGAGCGCCAGCGCCCCACCCAGGAGCCGCACGATCTCCAACTGCTCCTCGTGGAGCGGATTGCCGTCGAGAACACAGTTCGCCGCCCGCGGATGCGCCATGAAGGTCGAATTGTGGAAGGTGGTGATGGTCTCGGCATGGGCGACCCCCGGCGCGATCACCTTCCGCCCGCCGCTGTAGCCCGCCATGAAATGCGGCTCGACCAGGCCCGTCGCGATCTTCAGCTCGGCTTCGATCAGCCGCCGGTCGAGACGGACGACGGTGCCCCTCCCCGTGGTCCGGCCGAGCAGGACGTGATCCTCGTCGCGCGTGGCGAAGTGGTTGGCGACCCGCACGGTCTCCAGCACCCAGGGATCGCCGACGAGCTCGGCCAGCTCCTCGCCCTCGTTCGGCCGATGCAGGCCCGTGGCGACCACGACGTCGATCCGCTCCTTGGGCACGCCCGCTTCCAGCAACGTCTCGATCAACGGGCGAAGGAAGAGGTGGTTGGGCACCGGGCGGGTGATATCGCAGATCAGGATACAGGCCGAACCTTTGCCTCTGGCATGTTCGGCCAAGGGCGGGATGCCGATCGGACGCGCGAGGCTGTCCCGGATCGCGGCCAGCGGATCGGCCAGGACCGGCATCGGCCGCTTCTCGATCACGTGCGGCACGCAGCCCGGGGGCGGGTCGATGGCAATCGTCCCCTTGCCGTAGAGCAGCTCGATGGTCATGGCCTCTCCTTCCGCCGCCTCCCCCTCTTTCTTAATGGCAGAGGATAGGCCCGCCTAGCGGCCAATCCAGCCGCCGTCGACCGCCCGGCGTTGACCCGGGGACCACCGATGCTAGCTGCTCATGGGTAGGCGCTGCCTCTTTCGGCTGGACGAAACATGGCGCGACTGTTCGAAGGGTCGCTCGCTGCGGCCGCTTTATGGTTGGTGAGCGCAGGTGCTGCCGCCCCGGCATCGCCGACGGCGGGGCCCGATGCCACGCTTCCGCGGCTCGCGCAAGCCGGCCTGCCGGTGGACGTGGCCCTGGTGATCGCCGTCGACATCTCGCTCTCGATGGATGCGGGTGAACAGTCGCTGCAGCGCGACGGCTACGTCGCGGCGTTTCGCCATCCGGACCTCCTGGCGACCATCGAGAACGGGCTGTTTCAGCGGATCGCCGTCACCTACGTCGAATGGGGCTCGGCCACCGATCAGGACGTCGTGCTGCCCTGGACCGTGGTCGAGGACGAGAGCTCGGCCGAAGCGGTCGCCGGCCACCTGGAATCGACGCCGATCCGCCGCTCCCGGTCGACCTCGATCTCGGCGGCGATCGACCTCGCGATGAACCTGTTCGAGGTCAAGGAAGTCGAGGCGATCCGCCGGGTGATCGACGTCTCGGGTGACGGTCCCAACAACAGCGGTCGGGCGGTGCTCGATGCCCGGGCCGCGGCTCTCGACGCCGGCGTCACCATCAACGGCCTGCCGCTGATACTGCGGCCGATGGGCTTCAGCCCGTGGTCGATCCCCGACCTCGACGTCTACTACAGCGACTGCGTCATCGGCGGCCCTGGATCGTTCGTCCTCACCGTCAGCGATCCCGCCGATTTCGAGGACGCCATCCGGCAAAAGCTGCTCCTGGAGATCGCCAGCCGGCCGAGTGGGATCGTCCCCGCCGCCCATACCCCGACCGATACCGCCCCCGGCCCCACCGACTGCCTGATCGGCGAACGGCTGCGCCGGCAGATGTGGCAGGACTGAAGCACCTGTCCCGACACGTGCACCCGATGCCGCTTTGCGCTATCAACCGGGGCGTGCCCGCTTGGCGGAACAGGTAGACGCAAGGGACTTAAAATCCCTGACCTTCGGGTGTGCCGGTTCGAGTCCGGCAGCGGGCACCAGGGCGACGAGGGTCGAGACGAGCGACGCATCATCTCCCGGTTCGCCGCTCGCCTGCCAGCCAGCGCGGCACCGCCCAGAGATAGGCGATCATGCCGAAGAGCTCGACCAGCGACTGCATGACGATGACGACGACGGCGGTCTGCCAAGCCTGCGGCAGCGCCAGAGCCAAGGGCAGGACGACGAAGGAGTTGCGGCTGCCGAGGCTGAAGACGAGGGTCCGGCTCGGCTTCGGTGCCAGCCGTGCCAGGCGAGCAAGGACGAGTGCGATCACCGGGGCGCCGATCAGGTAGAGCAGGAAAACGAGAAAAACCCGGTCGAGCACGGGCAAGGCCTCGATCACCGCCGTCACCTGTGCTGCGGCGATCAGGAAAACGACGGCCGCCAGCAGCGGCACCGGCAGCCAGGCGAGGCGTTCGGTCAGCACGGCCCGCTCCGGGCGTTGCTCGACCCAGCGCTCGGTCAGCCACGCGGCGAAGAGCGGCAGCACGATGAGGGTCAAAAAGACCGTGAGCACCCGCTCGGCCGCCATGATCTCGGCGAAGCTCCGGCCCATGAACAGCCAGAGGTAGAGGGGCAAGAGGGTGATCTGGACGAGCAGCACTATCGGTGTCACCGCGATCGCCCGGCCGGTATCACCCCTGGCCAGATGGGTGAAGGTGATGAACCAGTCGGTGCAGGGCACGAGCAGGACCATGAGAATGCCGAGCCGGACCGCCGGATCGGCGGGGGCCAGGGCGAGCAGTACCCAGACCAGCAGAGGCACGAGAAGGAAGTTGCCGGTGAGCACGGCGGCCATGAAGCGGCGATCGCGCAAGGCCACCGGCAGGTGCACGAGCGGCACCTGGGTGAAGGTGGCGTAGAGCAGCAGACCGAGCACCGGCCAGAGCACCCGTTCGAACACGGGTGCGACAGCCGGTGCCGTCGTGCCGAGCCAGAGCCCGGCGGCGATTGCGGCGAGGTAGAGCCAGACTTGGTGGCGCTCCAGGAACTCCCGGGTCACGGGCTGCTCAGCGCGGCGGGGTCAGGTTCGGCAGCGCTCTGGCCTCGGCGAGGTCGAGGCGAACCATCCGTTCGCCCGTAAGATAGAGAAAGCCGAGCCGGCGCCGGTGGCCGACGTGGCTCGCGGGCAACGGCGCCACCCGATGCCCGCCACCGCCCAGGAGCGGGGTCACCGAGGCGACGTCCGTCGCACTCTCGATCTCGACCCGCACGAGATCGAGCGGCTCGCCGTTCCGCTCACTCTTGAAGGGCACGCCGGCGAGGCGAAGGAAGCTCACCGGGTCCGGGGCCCGTGCGAAACCCTCGACGAAGGCGGCCTCGACCAGATCGAGGTCGGGCTCGTGCCCGTGCTCATCCGGATGAGCGTGGTCGTGCGGCAGATGCGGGGTCTGCCACTGCACCGGCTGGTGGGAATTGTGGCCGGCACCCGCCGTCTCGTGGTCGTCGTGCATCTCAATAGGCGACCGGCTGGTCGATGATGCCCTTGTGGCTGCCGAGCTTGCCGTTGGCGACCAGCGCCCCCAGCACCTCGACCACCACCCGCGTGCCGAAAAGGGCGGTGATGTCGGCGGTGTCGTAGGGCGGGCTCACCTCGACGACCTCGAGCCCGCAGATCCCTTCCCTGGCGACGAGCCCCAGGAGCTTCAGCGCTTCCCTGGGCAGAAAGCCGCCGGGCTCTGGCCAGCCGGTGCCGGGGACGAAGCCGCAATCCACACTGTCGACGTCGAAGGAGATGTAGACCGCATCGACGCCGTCCCAGGCGAGCTCGAGGGCGATCTCCGCCGTCTTCTCGACCCCCAGCTTTTCCATGTCGTCGATGGTCAGGATGTTGGTCTGCCGCTTGCGCGCCTCCTTCACCCCCGGCCGCGGCACCTGCCAGCCGCCGATCCCGACCTGGACCAGGTTCTTCGCCGGCACGTTGGGCAGCTCCGTTGCCCAGTACCAGGGTGTGGTGTGCATCCGCTCGTCGAGGTCCTTGTCCTGGCAGTCGATATGCCGGTCGAAGTGGATGATGCCGATCTTCTTCGACGTGCACCGGGCGATGCCGCGGACACAGGGAAAGCCGATCGAGTGGTCGCCGCCGAGCATCAGCGGCAACGCACCCGAGGAGGCGACATGCGCCACGCCGCGGCTGATCTGGTCGAAGCTCTTCTCCAGATTGGCCGGAATGGTGAAGACGTCGCCGGCATCGCAGAGCGTCATCTGCTCCCTGAGATCGACGCCGAGCTCGTAGTTGTAGGGCGTGTAGAGGGCCGAGATCCGCCGGATGCCCTGCGGGCCGAAGCGGGTGCCGGGGCGGTAGGTGGTGCCGCTGTCGAACGGGATGCCGACCACCGCCGCGTCATATTGGCCGACATCGCGGATGTTCTCGACATAGGGGGCCTTGAGGAAGGTGTTGATGCCGGCGAAATGCGGCAGCTCGCCCCGGGCGAAGGTCGGGATCGAGCGGTCCTCGAGGCATTCGGCCCCGGCGAGGCCCATCTCGAGCGCCCACTTCACCTCCTTCGCCCAGCCCTTGCCCGAGAGCTTGCCTTCCGCCTCGGCCGCCCGCCAGCCCTGGCTGTTGAGCTTCTCGTAGGACGGGTGGTGGAAGCGGCGGCTGCCCGGCAGCACGGACGGGGCGATGCGGGTCGTGACCATGACGTTTCAGCCCTCTTGTCGATTGTACCCCGGCAGATCGTAGGTGATCCGCGCACCGTAGGCATCAGGTGCCTGCGGGTCACGGCGCACTTTGTCGAAGGTGAGAACGCGGGTGCCGAGCTTGAAGGCCTCGGAAATGTCGTGGGTCACCATGAAGACGGTCATTCCCCGTTCGCGCCAGAGCCGGGTGACCAAGGCATGCATGTCCAGGCGGATGCCCGGATCGAGCGCCCCGAACGGCTCGTCGAGCAGCAGGATCCCGGGCTCGAGCACGAGGGCCTGGGCGATCGCGAGGCGCTGCTGCATGCCGCCCGAAAGCGAGCTCGGCAGGGCATCCGCCACACCGTCGAGGCCGACCGCTGCCAGCATCGCCTCGGCCCGCGCCAGTGCCTCTCGCCGCTTCTGGCCGAACAGCCGCCCGGTCCAGGGAGCCGCCTGGAAGTCGAGGCCGAGCACGACGTTCTCCAGGCAGGTCAGATGCGGGAAGACCGAATAGCGCTGAAAGACGATGCCGCGATCGGGGCCGGGCTCGGCCGGCAGCGGCTCGCCGTCGACCGTGATCCTGCCCTTCAGCGGCCGCTCGGCACCGAGCAGGAGCCGCAGAAACGTGCTCTTGCCGCAGCCCGAGGCACCGACCAGCGTGACGAACGAGCCGGTCGTCACCTCGAGGCTGATGTTCTCCAGGACAGAGGTGCCGTTGTAGCCCATCCAGAGGTGCTCGATGGCAACCGCACTCATGCCCGCTCCGACCAGGCAAAGAGCCGCCGGTTCAGCCGGCCGAGCAGCCAGTCCATGGTGAAGGCCAAGAGCGTGATCCAGGCGACGTAGGGCAGGATCACGTCCATCGCGAGAAAGCGGCGAACGAGAAAAACCCGGTAGCCGAGCCCTTCGGTCGAGGCGATGGCCTCGGCGGCGATGAGGAAGAGCCAGGCAGGGCCGAGCGCCAGCCGCACGGCCCGGATCAGCTTCGGCAACAGCATCGGCAGGACGACCCGCAACAGCAGCTGCCAAGTCGACGCACCCAGCGTCTGCGCCTTCAAGATCAGCTCGTTCGGGATTTCGGCGACGCGAAAGGCGAGGTCGCGCACCATGACCGGGGTAACACCCAGGACGATGAGCGCCACCTTGGCGACCTCGCCGAGGCCGAGCGTGATGAAGAGGATGGGGAGGATCGCCAAGGGCGGGATCATCGCGATGACGGCGATGATCGGCCCGAGCGTCGTCCGCACATAGGGAATGGCGCCGATCAGCGTGCCGAGCGACAGGGCGAGCGCAGCGGCGATGGCGAGACCCGAAAGCAGCCGCTGCAGGCTGGCCGCGGTGTCCTTCCAGAGCAGAAGATCGCCCGAGCGCTGGTCCTCGACGAAGGCCATCCGGTGGATGGCATCCATGAAGGCCGCGGGCGAGGGCAGCAGCTTGTCGTCGGGGTTGAGGCCGAGCCGGGCTTCGCTCGCTGCGAGATAGATGACGACCAACAGCACGAACGGCAGGGCAGCGAGGACGAAGCCCAGGAGCCGGCCGGGCTCCCGGTTGATCAGCCGACGCATCCCGGGCCCGGCTCGGCGCCGGCTCAGAGCGCCCCTTCGGCCGCCATCGCCATGTACTCGGCCGTAAAGCGCAGCTTCACGTTGCTGTCGCTGCCGAGCACCGTGCCGTCGGGAAAGGCGATGCCGACATAGTCGAGCCCGCCCTCGAGGAGCCCGTGGCTGTCGGAGAAGGTGCGCACACGGTCCATGGTCAGGGCGAGATCGGGGCTCGTCGTGAAGGCGACGGCATCGGCCGGATCGTAGAACATCATCGTCGAACCCAGCTGCATCTCGTAGCCCGCCAGATCCGTCCCCGACGCCTCGCCCATGGCGGTGCGCGCGGCGATGCCGGCTTCGTCGTCGCCGCTCATGACCCGCATGGTCTCGTACCAGGCCCCGACCAGCGCCTTGCCGAAATCGGGATTGGCGTCGAGCACCTCGCTGTTGACCACCAGCATGTCGATGATCTCGCCCGGGATTTGGCTGCTGTCGAAGAGCTTGGTCGATCCCGGCATCGCCGCCACCTCGGCCAGAAGCGGGTTCCAGGTCACCACGTGCTCGACGTCGGGCGACGCGGTGAAGACCGAGACCAGATCGGCATCGGAGGTGTTGACCACAGCGGCGAGGTCGCGCTCGGCGAGGCCCACACTCTCCAGGCCGCGGGCGAGCAGGTAGTGCGAGACGGAGAGCTCGACCAGGTTGACCGGCTCACCGGCGAGTTCCTCCAGACCGGTTGCCGACTTCGAGACGATGCCGTCATTGCCGTTGGAGAAGTCGCCGATGATCAGTGCGGTCGAGTCGACGCCGCCCACGGCCGGGATGGTGAGCGCGTCCATGTTGGTCATCGAGCAGCCGTCGAAGCCGCCGGCCGTGTACTGGTTGATCGACTCGATATAGTCGTTGATCTGCACGACCTCGATGTCGATGCCGTACTGGTCCGCCCATTTGTCGACGATGCCGTTGTCGGCGGCCCAGCCCCAGGGCATCCAGCCGACATAGATCGACCAGCAGATGCGAAACTCGCTGCGCTCCTGGGCCGCAGCGACGCCCGGCAGGGCCAAGGGGAGCACACAGGCGAGGGCGAGGATCGAACAACGGCGCAGAGACACGGTAGCGGACTCCCGGAAAGATGCGGCCGCCGCTCTCGGCGCGACCTGACATGGGTTCCGAGACCCGCAGCAAGGCATATGCCACAGCGCCCGGCACCGCGCCCCGCTGCTCGAAATCGCGGCAGGTCGGTGCAGGCTTGCCGCGAAAGCGCGCTCGTTGCCTGTTTTTTGATCAGGTGTCTTCGATGGTGAAGCCGACCTTGAGCACCACCTGCCAGTTGGCCACCTTGCCGCCTTCGATCTTGCCGCGGGTCTCGACCACCTCGAACCAGCGAAGCTCGTGCAGGGTCCGACCGGCGCGGCTGATCGCCTTTTGCACGGCGTCCTCGATGCCCTTCTCGGAGGCGCCGGCAAGCTCGATCACCCGGTAGACATGCTCTTCCATGAGGTTCCTCCTTCTCGACGTAAAGGGAAACCCTATCATCTACCGAGCGGGTCGACCACCGCCCGTTGCGCATGGCCCTGCGCCAATAGGCCGTGTTGCGATGCAGGGGGATACCTTCTAGCCTGCGGCCGATTTTTTCGGATCCGCGACAACTGCGAGGTTTCATGCAGCGACCGGCTCGGCGCCCGTCCAACCCCTGCTTCGGCTCCGGTCCGACCGCCAAGCGGCCCGGCTGGTCCGTCGATGCGCTGCAGCATGCCCTCGTCGCCCGCTCGCACCGCTCGGGCCCGGCCAAGCAGCGCCTGGCCGCCGTCATCGAGAAGAGCCGTGCCATCCTCGGCATCCCTGACGACTACCTCCTCGGCATCGTCCCGGCGTCCGATACCGGTGCGTTCGAGATGGCGATGTGGACGATGCTGGGGGCACGGGGCTGCGATGTCGTCGCCTTCGAGAGCTTCGGTTCCGGCTGGCTCACCGATGCGAAAAAGCAGCTCGGGCTCGAGGACCTGCGCAGCTTCGAGGCCGACTACGGTGCGCTTCCCGACCTTTCGGCAGCGAGTCCCGACCGCGACATCGTCTTCACCTGGAACGGCACCACGTCGGGGGTGGTGGTTCCCGACGGCGACTGGATCTCCTCCGATCGCACCGGTCTCACCCTCTGCGATGCCACCTCCGCCGTTTTCGCCATGGACCTGCCCTGGCCGAAGCTCGATGTCGTCACCTGGTCCTGGCAGAAGGTGCTGGGGGGCGAAGGCCAGCACGGCATGCTCGCACTGAGCCCGCGGGCGGTCGAACGGCTCGAGAGCTACACCCCGCCCCGGCCACTGCCGAAAATCTTCCGGCTGACCAAGGGCGGCAGGCTGATCGATGGCATCTTCAAGGGCGAGACGATCAACACGCCCTCGATGCTCGCCGTCGAGGACGTGCTCGATGCCTTGAACTGGGCGGAGGGGATCGGCGGCCTTCCGGCCCTCGTCGAGCGTTCGAAGGCCAATCTCCGGGCCGTCGAGAGCTGGGTCGGGGACTCCGGCTGGGCCGGTTTCCTGGCCGAGGATCCCCGCACGCGGTCCTCCACCTCGATCTGCCTGAAGATCACCGATCCCGTGGTCGCGAGCCGCCCCGCCGCCGAGCAAGCGGCCTTCGTCAAGGCGATGGTCAAGGCCCTCGACGAAGAGAAGGTCGCCTTCGACATCGCCGGCTATCGCGACGCGCCGCCCGGGCTTCGCCTCTGGGGCGGGGCCACCGTCGAGCCCGAAGACACGGCATGTCTCTTGCCCTGGCTGGACTGGGCCTTCGCCCAGACCAAGGCTGCCGCGACCGAGGCCGCCGACTGACCGCTTTCACTATTCGAGGACAGCCCATGTATCGCGTGCTGATCGCCGACAAGCTCAGCCCTGCCGCCGTCGCCATTTTCGAGCAGCGCGGCATCACCGCCGACGTCAGGCCCGGCCTGTCGCCCGAGGAGCAAAAGGCGATCATCGGCGACTACGACGGCCTCGCCATCCGCTCGGCGACCAAGGTGACGAGCGACCTCCTGGCGGCCGCGACCAGGCTCAAGGTGGTCGGCCGCGCCGGGATCGGCGTCGACAATGTCGACATCGAGGCGGCGACCGAGGCCGGCGTCGTCGTCATGAACACGCCCTTCGGCAATTCGGTGACCACGGCCGAACACGCCATCGCCATGATGATGGCCCTGGCCCGCCAACTCCCTGCGGCCGACCGCTCGACCCGGGCCGGCAAGTGGGAGAAGTCGCGCTTCGTCGGCACCGAGCTCGCCGGCAAGACGCTCGGCGTCATCGGCTGCGGCAATATCGGCTCGATCGTCGCCAACCGGGCGCAGGGCCTGAAGATGCGGGTGATCGCCTTCGACCCCTTCCTCTCGCCGGAGCGCGCCCAGGACCTCGGCGTCGAGAAGGTCGACCTCGACACCCTGCTCGGCCGCGCCGACGTCATCACCCTGCACACGCCCTTGACCGAGCAGACCCGGAACATCCTCTCGGCCGAGAACCTGCAGAAAACCAAAAAAGGCGTGCGGATCGTCAATTGCGCCCGGGGCGGCCTCGTCGACGAGGCGGCACTCGCCGCCCTCGTCGAGACCGGCCACGTCGCCGGCGCAGCGCTCGATGTCTTCGCCGTCGAGCCGGCCAAGGAGTCGCCGCTCTTCGAGCTCGACGACGTCATCGTCACGCCACACCTCGGGGCCTCGACCGCCGAGGCGCAGGAACAGGTGGCGCTCGAGATCGCCGAGCAGATGAGCGACTACCTCTTGAAGGGGGCGATCATCAACGCCCTCAACATGCCGGCCGTGACTTCGGAGGAAGCGCCCAGGCTCAAGCCCTACATGCAGCTCGCCGAGCAGCTGGGTTCGTTCGCGGGCCAGCTCACGGAGACCGGGCTCAAGGGGGTCAAGATCACCTATGCCGGCGAGGTGGCGCGGCTCAACACCCGGCCCTTGACCCAGATCATTCTCCAGGGCCTGCTCAGCCCGCTGCTCGCCAGCGTGAACATGGTCAACGCCCCGGCCGTCGCCCGCTCGCGCGATATCGGCGTCACCACGGTCGAGACCGAGGATCTCGACGGCTATCGCACGCTGATCACGGTCGAGGTCTCGACCGAACGCGGCCCGCGCGAGGTCTGCGGCACCCTGATCCACGAGGGTGCGCCCCGGGTCGTGCGGATCCGCGGCATCGACATCGAGGTCCGCCTCGCCCCGCACATGCTCTACGTCAGGAACGAGGACAAGCCCGGCTTCATCGGCGCCCTCGGCGGTCTGCTGGGCGACAACGGCATCAACATCGCGACCTTCCACCTCGGCCGCGACAAGCCCGGCGGCGACGCCATCGCCCTGGTCGAGATCGACGCCGCCGTCCCCGACGCGGTGCTCGGCAAGATCCAGGCCCTGCCGCACGTCATCCAGGTCAAGCCGCTGGCCTTTTGATCGGGCCGAGGCGATCGCCGGCCCGGCGGTCGTCTACGCCGGGTCGCCGAACTCCACCGTGTAGCTCTCGATCACCGGATTGGCGAGCAGCTGCTCGCACATCTCCTTGGCCCGCGCCATGGCGGCGTCCTTGTCGGTCATCGCGAGTTCGAGCTCGATGACCTTGAACTTCTTCAGCCCGCTCGCCTCGGTGAAGCCCAAACCGTGCAACGAGCGCTCGATCGCCCGGGCCTCGGGGTCGAGCACGCCGGGCCTGAAGCCGATGGTGATCCGTGCCTGCATCGTCTCGCCTATTGAATGGTGTCGGGCCCGCGCATGTCGCGGGGGCCGGCCTCGGGAAGGATGCCGAGCCGCCTCGCGATCTCCTGGTAGCCTTCCTCGACCTTGCCGAGGTCCTGCCGGAAGCGGTCCTTGTCCAGCCGCTCGTTGGTCTTGATGTCCCAGAGCCGGCAATTGTCGGGGCTGATCTCGTCGGCGAGGATGATGCGCATGTCCTCGTCCTCCCACAAACGCCCGAACTCGAGCTTGAAGTCGACGAGCTTGAGGCCGACGCCCAAAAAGAGGCCGGAGAGGAAGTCGTTGACCCTGAGCGCCATGCTCATGATCTCGTCGATCTCCTGGTACGACGCCCAGCCGAAGGCGGTGATGTGCTCCTCGGTGACCATCGGGTCACCCAGCTCGTCGGCCTTGAGGTAGTATTCGACGATCGAGCGGGGCAGCATGGTGCCCTCCTCGATGCCCAGCCGCTTGCTCATCGAGCCCGCCGCGATGTTGCGGACGACGACCTCGATCGGGATGATCTCGACCTCGCGGATCAGCTGCTCGCGCATGTTGAGGCGCCGCATGAAATGGGTCGGGATGCCGACATCGTGCAGCTTCAGCATCAGAAATTCGGAGATCCGGTTGTTGAGGACCCCCTTGCCGGTGATGATCGCGTGCTTCTTGTTGTTGAAGGCGGTGGCGTCGTCTTTGAAATACTGGATCAGTGTACCGGATTCCGGGCCCTCGAAGAGGATTTTGGCTTTGCCCTCGTAGATCTGTTTGCGCCGGGCCATACTTTCCGCCTCGAATGGTCTGAACCGAAAACGGCGCCCTTGTGCGAGCGCCGTCTCCTTCGTTCGTTGCCCTCGTCTATAGCCGAGCCCGGGCGCATCGACAACAAAGCGGCACGGGCTGGCAGCGGGCCTCGGGGGCTATGCTGCCCTCGGCCAGCAGCAGAGCCCCCGAGGCCCGCCGTGTCCGCCCGCCGCACGTCCTTTCTCTTCGATCTCGACGGGACGCTCGTCGACAGCGTCTATCAGCATGTGCTGGCCTGGCACGAGGTTTGGAGAACGAAGGAATCGAGCTCGCCGTCTGGCGCATCCATCGGCGCATCGGCATGTCGGACGGGCTGTTCACCAACATGCTGCTGCGCGAGACCGGCCTCGACCTCGAGCCCCAGCGGAACGAGCGGCTGCGGGCGCGCCATGCCGAGGCCTACAACCGCCGCTCGGCCGCGATCCGGCCGCTGCCCGGCGTGCCCGAGCTCTTGGCCTGTCTCTCCGCTGCCGGCATCCCCTGGGCGATCGCGACCAGCGGGCGGATCGAGACCGCGGGGCCGGTGATCGACACGCTCGGCGTCGACCGCGCTACGGTGCCGGTGATCGCCCGCGACATGGTAGCGCATGCCGAGCCGGCCCCCGACCTCTTCCTCGCCGCCGCCGAGGCTTTGGGCCAGCCGATCGCCAGTGCCTGCGTGGTCGGCGACAGCGTCTGGGACATGCCGGCGGCACGCCGCGCCGGGGTCTGGGCGTGGGGCTGCTTTCCGGCGGCTACGCCGAGGACGAACTCGTCAAGGCCAGTGCCTACCGGGTCTATGCCGACCCCGCCGATAACATCCCGTCGCCACGGGCAAACTTCGCCGCAAAAGTCGCGAGGGGGCGTGGGGGAAATCATTTCCCCCACATTCTTTAAGCCTCCGCGGTTCGTCCGCAACCGAATCAGGGCTCGTGCAGCCCCAGTCTGCGGAAGTGGTTGGTGATCGGGTAGCGGCGGTCGCGGCCGAAGGCTTTTTGGGTGATCTTGACGCCGGGCGGGGCCTGGCGGCGCTTGTATTCGGCGATGTCGAGGAGGTTGGAGACCCGGCGCACCGCGTCCTCCGGGTGGCCGGCCGCGACCAGTTCGGCGGCGGAGTGGTCGTCCTCGACCAGACCCTTGAGGATGGCATCGAGCACCGAGTAGGCGGGCAGCGAATCCTCGTCCTTCTGGTCCGGCTTGAGCTCGGCCGAGGGTGGCTTCTGGATGGTGCGCAAGGGGATCGCCATGCCCTCGGGCCCGAGGCAGCCGGGGGGCCGGGTGGCGTTGCGATAATGGCAGAGGGCGAACACGGTGGTCTTGTAGACGTCCTTCAAGACCGAGTAGCCGCCGCACATGTCGCCGTAGAGGGTGGCGTAGCCGACCGACATCTCGGACTTGTTGCCGGTGGTCAGCACCATGAAGCCCAGCTTGTTGGAGACCGCCATCAGGATCATGCCGCGGATGCGGGACTGGATGTTCTCTTCGGTGGTGTCGGGCGGCCGATCGCCGAACAGCGGACCGAGCATGGCGGTGAAGGCTTCGAAGGCCGGCTCGATCGCGACGCTGTCGAGTTGGATGCCCAGAAGCTCGGCCGACGCCCGGGCATCCTCGAGGCTCGCGTCTGCCGTGTAGCGGGACGGCATCATCAAGGCGTGCACCCGCTCCGCACCGAGCGCATCGGTGGCGACGGCAGCCGAGAGCCCCGAGTCGACGCCGCCCGAAAGGCCGAGCACCACCCCCGGAAAGCCGTTCTTCGCCACATAGTCGCGAAGCCCGAGGACCATGGCCCGATAGATCGCCTCCAGCCGTTCGGGTGGTGTGGCGATCGAGCGCTCGCCCACGGGCTCGAAGCCGTCGCCCTCGTCGCACCAGCTGGTGAGCAGCAGTGTGGGCTCGAACCAGGGCGCTTGCGCCACCAGCCGGCGGTCGGCCCCGAGCGCGAACGAGGCGCCGTCGAAGACCAGCTCGTCCTGGCCGCCGACCAGGTTGAGATAGAGGAGCGGCAGGCCGGTCTCGGTCACCCGGGCGACGGCGTGGTGCAGCCGGATCTCCTGCTTGTCGACCTCGAAGGGTGAGCCGTTGATAACGATCAAGAGCTCGGCTCCACTCTCTTCGAGCCCCTCGGCGACGTCCTCGATCCACATGTCCTCGCAGACCATCACGCCCAACCGGACCGTCCCGCCACCGGCGAGGTCGAGACGCATCGGCCCCGGGATCGGGCCGGCTTCGAACACCCGCTTCTCGTCGAACACGCCGTAATTGGGAAGCTCGTGCTTGGCACGCCGGGCCGCGATCTCGCCATCGGCGAGCAGAAAGGCGCCGTTGTAGGGGCGTCGCTTGCCCTCGGCCCAAGGGGCGCCGAGCAGGATCGCGGGCCCACCTTCGGCGGTCTTCCGGGCGAGCTGGTCGAGCAGGCCGGTCGTGCGCTCCAGCAGGGCCGGCTTGAGGACCAGATCTTCGAGCGGGTAGCCGGTGAGCACCAGCTCCGGAAAGACGACGAGGTCGGCACCCGCCGCGGCGGCATCGCGCCAAAGTTGCTCGATCAGTGCCGCATTGCCGTCGAGGTCGCCGACGGTCGGATTACACTGGGCAAGAGCGATCGTCAGACGGGTCGACAAGGGTGAGCGTCCTTTCCACCGCGAACGAAGTTGTTGACCGGCGCCACCCGGGTCCAGCTATGTCTAATCGCCCTTCGGGCAACGCACCAGCCGTCCAGGGCCGGGGACCGCGCGGCAGAACAGAACCGAGGCCGGAGACCGGCCGGGAGAACAGGACCTAGGCCGGGAACCGGCCGGGAGAACAGGAAACGCCCGGTGGACCGCATCCAGAGCATGGAGGTTTTCATCAAGGTGGCGCAAGCCGGCAGCCTCTCGGCCGCGGCGCGAGCGCTGGGTTTTTCCAAGTCCACCGTCAGCAAGCATCTCTCGGCCCTCGAGGAGCATCTGGGCGTGCTCTTGATCAACCGGACGACCCGGCGGCTCTCGCTGACCGAACTCGGGGCCGCCTATCGCGATCATGCGCAGCGGATCCTCGCCGAGATCGAGGAGACCGAGCTCGCGATCCAGGAGCACACGGTGGAGGCCAAGGGCAAGCTCCGGGTGAACGCGCCGATGAGCTTCGGCATTCGCCACCTGGCTCCCCTGCTGCCGGGTTTCATGACCGTCCATCCGCGGGTCGAGGTGGAACTCGCCCTCGACGATCGGCGGATCGATCTGATCGAGGAGGGCTTCGATCTCGCCGTCCGCATCGGTCGGCTCGAGGACAGCACGCTGATCGCCAAGCGCCTGGCCTCGGTACATTTCGTTTGTGCCGCCGGGCCCGGCTACCTCGACCGCCACCGCCCGATCGGCCATCCGGACGACCTCGCCCGGCACAACTGCCTGCGCTATACGCTCAACCGCCAGCCCGGCGAGTGGCGCTTCATGCGGCACGGGGAGACGGTGTCGGTGAAGGTCGCGGGCACGCTCGTGGCCAACAACGGCGACGCGCTGCGCGAGGCGGCGGTCGGCGGGTTGGGCGTGATCTATCAGCCGGTCTTCATCATCGACGCCGATCTCCGCGACGGACGGCTTTTGCCCTTGCTGGAAGATTGGCAGACGCCGACCATCGACATCCACGCCGTCTTCCCCGAACAGCGCCGACTGCAGCCGAAGCTGCGCCGCTTCGTCGACTACCTCGCCGATGCGCTGCGCCGGCCGGATATCTGGCCGTGCGCGGCGGCGGGTACAGCATGAGCGGTGCCGGCTGCGACGCCGCCGTCGTCGGGGCGGGCATCGTCGGCCTGTCTTGCGCCCTGTTCCTCCAGGAGGACGGGAAAGCTGTCACCCTGATCGACCCCGGGGAGCCCGGCAGCGGCACATCGTCGGGCAATGCCGGGATCATCAGCATCGCCTCGATCAAGCCGATCGTCGCGCTCGACACGTTGAAGGCCCTGCCCGGGATGCTGGTCAACCCGGCGGGCCCCTTGCGCTTGCGCTGGCGGTATCTGCCGCGGCTGGCGCCTTGGCTGCTCCGCGCCGCCCTCGCCACCCGGCCGAGCACCGTCGAGCGGGCCATGGTCGGCATCCAGGCACTGGCGAGCCGGGCAATTCGGGCCCACGAGGTGCTGGTGCAGCGGGCCGGTGCGGGGGCACTCTGGCGCTCGCAGGGCTGGCTCAAGGTGAGCCTCGATCGCACCACCCTGGACAACTTCATCGCGGCCGAGACCCCTGCCCTCGACCGCTTCGGCGTCGCCTACGAACGCCTCGACCAGCGTGCCCTGCTCGACCTCGAGCCCGGCCTGTCGAGCGAGGTGGTGGGCGGGCTCTGGCTCACCGGGACCCGCGAGATCAGCGATCCGCGCGCCTATGCCGACCGGCTCGCCGCCCTCTTCTTCGAGCGGGGTGGCCGGCAGGAGCGGCGCCAGGTCAGAGGCCTCGCCGAGCAGAACGGCGAGGTCACGGGCGTGCTCACCAATGACGGCACCCGCCATGCTACGACCATCGTGATCGCCGCCGGTGCCTTTTCGGCCGAACTCGCGGCCGCCGCCGGGCATCCGGTGCCGCTGGAGACCGAGCGCGGCTACCATCTGATGCTGCCCGCACCGGTCGGCGCCGAGGGCCAGCCGCTGCTCGGCCGGCCGATCTACTGCATCGATCCGGGCTTCGTCCTGGCACCGATGGACCAGGGGCTCAGGCTGACCAGCGGGGTGGAACTCGCCAGCAGGGACGCAGCGCCCGATTTCTCGCTGCCGCGGCGGCTGCTGCCGATTGCCCGGCGCTATTTGCCGGGGCTGGAGGAGCAGGTGATCAGCGAGTGGCAGGGCTACCGCCCGTCGCTGCCCGACAGCCTGCCGGTGATCGGCACCAGCCGGCGCCACCGCAACGTCCACTTCGCCTTCGGCCACCAGCATCTGGGCCTGACCCTCGGGCCGGTGACCGGCCGGATCATCGCCGACCTGGTCGCCGGGCGGGACCCGGGGCTGGATATGACACTTTATGCGCCGGATCGACGCTTCTGGTAAGGCGCCCGCCGCCGGTTCCGGCTCAAACGGGCCATATCTGCAGGGCGTTCTGCACAGCGGGCCAGGCGAGTCTGAGGGTGACCGACCAGAAGAGCAGCAGCCAGAGCAGCAGGCCGCCCATCAGCATGGCGTTGACGCTGCGCGACAGCGTACGGCCCGACGTTGCCAGCTTGGCACCCAAAAGAGGCACCGCCAAGACGAGGGCGAGCATCAGCACGGTCAGCACGACCCCGACCCCGCGAGGCGGAGACCGGCAACCGCGGCAGCGGTACGATCGTCTGCACGCATCGTTTCCTCCATCGTCAGAGCGTCGACCCGAAGGCCGGCGCACTTTGCCCGAGCTTGTAGGCAGTATTGTGCGATCGAGGCAACAACGCAGACCAGGCGGGATTTTTCCCACCCTTGCCTGCCGCTATCGCCAGTTGCTTGCATCGGCCGTTGCTTGCGGCGGCGTGCGACAGGCTCGCCCGTCTGGCCGCACGGTCGATCGGCATCGCCTCCGGATGTGGGGAGGGCAACGCTGCGCACACTTCACGTCCTCGTGCCGACCACGCACCGGAGCCGGCAGCGCTGTCGCACGATCGTCAGCCGGCGTCTTCGCTGGTGTACGCCGGGGCCTCGGCGAGTTCGTCGCGCGTGGCGTCGACGATGATGCGACGCACGTCGCCGGTGCTCCACCAGACCCATTCGGCGCGGCTCGGTGTCTCGTGCGGCTCGGTCGCACCGGTCGGCTCATCGACGACCTCGGGATCGTCCTTCGTATCGACCCGGACGGCGCTGGTGTCGATGGCCACCGACTTCTCGCCGACGCCGAGAAAGCCCCCGACGCCGACGAGGATCGCCACCAGGCGGCCCTCCTGATCGACGATGATGTCCTCGATGAGGCCGAGTTCGTTGCCCTCGGTGTCGATGACGACGGTCTCGAGCAGGTTGCTGCCCAGGACCTGCCCCGGTTGCTGTTCGGCAATGAACATATCGTCGGCTGCCTGGCCCTCGCCCGCGGTCTGCGTGATGACAGCGCCCGAAAGAACGGCGGTGAGCAGGGCGGCGGTAGCCGCATGGTGGATTCGCATGGTGATCTCCTCGATCTGGAGCCGCACGGCGGCACAGGGATCTCGAGCCGCGCAGCGGCCGAGGCGAGGCCGGCCGCGGGCGGGTACATGCAAACCAACGTTCGAGCGGTGCCCGTGGTTCCCTCCCGGCGGCGCTGCCGCCAGGGAGCGGCACACCGCCGTCCTTGCGCCCGCCCGGCCGGGTCGGTAAGTCGTGCCGCAGGTAGCCTTGCGGGATGCTGATGCGCGCGGCGGTGATCACCTTTCCCGGATCGAATTGCGACCGTGACCTGGCGGTAGCCCTGGCAGCCGTACTCGGCCGGCCGACCGAGCGGGTTTGGCACGGCGAGACGGTACTGCCGAAGGTCGACCTCGTCGCGGTGCCGGGCGGCTTTTCCTACGGCGACTATCTGCGCTGCGGGGCGATCGCCTCGCGCTCGCCGATCATGGCGGCGGTGCGCCGCCACGCCGGCAGCGGCGGCTACCTGCTCGGCATCTGCAACGGCTTTCAGGTGCTGACCGAGGCGGGACTGCTGCCGGGGGCGTTGATCCGCAACGCCTCCTTGAAGTTCGTCTGCCGGCACGTTCGGGTCAGGGTCGAGACCGGGGCGAGCCCGTTCACCGGCGGCTATGCGCCGGGTGCCGAGCTGTCGCTGCCGGTGGCACATCACGACGGCAACTACGTGATCGATCCCGACGGCCTCGTTCGGCTCGAGGACGAGGGCCGGGTGGCTTTCCGCTATCTCGACAACCCGAACGGCTCGCTCAACGACATCGCCGGTGTCTTGTCGGTCAACAAGCGGGTGCTCGGCATGATGCCGCATCCCGAACGGGCCATCGAGCCGGCGCTCGGCAGCAGCGACGGCAGGGCACTGTTCGATTCGCTGCTGGAAGAGCTCGTCTGATGGCGGTCACCGCCGACCTTCTGGCAAAGCACGGGCTGACCGCCGACGACCTCGGCCGGATCGAGGCGATCCTCGGCCGCGAGCCGACCCTGGTCGAGCTCGGCATCTTCTCGGTCATGTGGTCCGAGCACTGCTCCTACAAGAGCTCGAGAAGCCATCTCGGCAAGTTCCCGACCGAGGCTCCCTGGGTGGTGCAAGGCCCGGGCGAGAACGCCGGCGTCGTCGATATCGGCGACGGCAAGGTCTGCGTGTTCAAGATGGAGAGTCACAACCACCCCTCCTTCATCGAACCCTATCAGGGGGCCGCCACCGGGGTCGGCGGCATCCTGCGCGACGTCTTCACCATGGGGGCCCGGCCGATCGCCCTCCTGAACGCGCTGCGCTTCGGCGATCCCGCGCATCCGAGAACCCGGCATCTGGTCGAAGGTGTGGTCGCCGGGATCGGCGGCTACGGCAATTGCGTGGGCGTGCCGACGGTGGGCGGCGAGTGCACCTTCCACACAGCCTATAACGGCAACATCCTGGTCAACGCGATGGCCGTGGGCGTGGCCGATGCCGACAAGATCTTCTATGCCAAGGCCGAGGGCATCGGCAATCCGGTGCTCTATGTGGGGGCCAAGACCGGCCGCGACGGCATCCACGGGGCCACCATGGCCTCCGCCGAGTTCTCCGAATCCCGTGCCGCCGAGCGGCCGACCGTCCAGGTGGGCGATCCCTTCACCGAGAAGCTCTTGATCGAGGCCTGTCTCGAGCTCATGGCCGGCGACGTGATCGTCGCCATCCAGGACATGGGGGCGGCGGGCCTCACCTCGTCCTCGTTCGAGATGGCGTCGCGCGGCGGATGCGGGATCGAAATGGTGCTCGATGCCGTGCCGATGCGCGAATCCGGCATGACCCCCTACGAGATCATGCTGTCGGAGAGCCAGGAGCGGATGCTGATGGTGGCGCGCGCCGGCCGCGAGGCCGAGGCGATGGCCGTCGTCGCCAAGTGGGAACTCGACTGCGCGGTGGTCGGCCGGGTGACCGATACCGGGCGGATGGTGCTGACATGGCAGGGCGAGGTGGTGGCGGACGTGCCGGTCGCACCCGTGGCCGGCGCCTCGCCGGTGCTCGACCGGCCCTATGTCGAGACCCCGCCACCGGTCCCCCTGCCGAACGCCGACCCGCAGAAGATCGGCAGTGCGGACAAGCTGTTGCTGCAGATCATGGGCTTGCCGGACATCGCCAGCAAGCGCTGGATCTTCGAGCAGTACGACCACATGGTGATGGCCGATACGGTGCTGCTACCCGGCGCCGGCGATGCGGCGGTGGTCCGCATCCACGGCAGCCATCGGGGTCTGGCGGCGACCACCGATTGCACCCCGCGCTATTGCCAGGGTGACCCCTACCAGGGCGGCATGCAGGCGGTGGCCGAGGCCTGGCGCAATCTCACCGCGGTCGGGGCAAAGCCGCTCGCGATCACCAACTGCCTGAATTTCGGCAATCCCGAGCGGCCGCGGATCATGGGCCAGCTGGTCGGCTGCATCGAGGGCATGGCCGCGGCCTGCAAGGCGCTCGACTTCCCGGTCGTCTCGGGCAACGTCTCGCTCTACAACGAGACCGACGGCCGGGCCATCCTGCCCACTCCCAATGTCGGCGGGGTCGGGCTGGTCGCCGATATCGACCGGCTCGTCGGTATGCGCTTCGCCGACGCCGGGCTGGCGCTGATTCTGGTCGGCGAGGGTCAGGGCTGGCTCGGCGGCTCGCTGCTCTGGCAGCAGGTGCTGGGTCGCGACGACGGTGCTCCGCCACCGGTCCGCCTCGCCGAGGAGCGGCGCAACGGCGACTTGGTGCGCGGCGCGATCGAGGCGGGTCTGATCGAGGCGTGCCACGATCTCGCCGATGGCGGTCTCGCCGTGGCGGTAGCGGAGATGTGCCTGACGAGCGGTATCGGTGCGGTGGTGACGGTGCCGCGCGAGGCGCCGGCGGCGATCGCCTGGCTCTTCGGCGAGGATCAGGCGCGGTACCTTCTCGCTGTGGCGGCAGCCAACGAGGTCGGCGTCCTGCAGCGCCTGCAGCGGGGCGGTGCCGTGGCGCGGATCATCGGTCGGACCGGTGGTGACGCGTTGACGCTCGGCGACGCACCCGCCATATCGCTGGAGGCGTTGCGGGCGCGCAGCGAGGGTTGGCTGCCCGGCTATATGGGCAGTTCGCCGGAGCCTGGATGAACCGGACGGGAGCGAGCGATGCCGATGAGTGCCACCGAGATCGAGCAGGCGATCAAGGCGACCTTGCCCGACGCCGAGGTGCTGATCGAGGACCTCGCCGGCGACGGCGACCACTACCGCGCGACCGTGGTCTCGCAGACGTTCGCCGGGATGCCCCGGGTGCGCCAGCACCAGCTGGTCTACGAGGCGCTCGGCAGCCGCATGGGCGGCACCCTGCACGCCCTGGCCCTGACTACCAAGACGCCCAGCCGACCGTAGGACGGCGGCGCAGCGCACCCACGTTCCAGCAGGAGACCATCATGGCCGAGCCGATCCACGCCACCATCGACGAGCAGATCAAGCAGGACGACGTCGTCCTCTACATGAAGGGCACGCCGGTCTTCCCGATGTGCGGCTTCTCGGCCGGCGTCGTCCAGGTGCTGAGCCAGCTCGACGTCAAGTTCCAGGCCTACAACGTCCTCGACGACCAGGATCTGCGCGAGGGCATCAAGACCTACTCGAACTGGCCGACGATCCCCCAGCTCTACGTCAAGGGCGAGTTCATCGGCGGCTTCGACATCGTCCGCGAAATGGCCGAGAGCGGCGAATTGCAGACGATGCTGAAGGAGCAGGGTCTGGCCGACGCCTGAGCGGCGGCCTCGCCCCGCCCGCTTCAGCCTGGCTTGCCGAAGCGCGCCGGGTTGCCGGACGAGCCCCAGCTTGGCGTCGTGGGCCGGGTGACCCTCCCGGCCCCACACGGCACCCGGCGATCATCGACCTGTCCGCTCGAGCGCCCGAACGGCGCCACAAAGACGCCGCAAGCCTCCGCGGTCGGCTGACCCTGTCCCGTTCCGGGATCGGACGAAAGAGCTGTGGACCTCGCAGCGTCGTCGGCATCTCCCACAGCGAGACGGCGCTCACCGCCCATTCGAAAAGTTTTGGTCATGTCCGCATCGGGTGTTGGTCAAGCTGCCGAGATCATCTTCCACGCTCGGTCTCTGGCAATTCGGGCTGTCGGCGCCGAGCTGGCGAGGAACCAAGTCGTGGAGGCCGGGAGGTGGCGGGTCGCGGGTCCACGGAAGAGTTTCATGAACTGTTCGAACCGGCGATGCAGGGTGTCGACGTTTCGGATGGGGAAGGCCTTTGGATCACCCTTTGGCCTCGTTCGGCATGGGGGCGGCCTCGTCTGGCATGGAGGCGACAGTGCGGGATGCCGCGGTTTCGGGCGAAGTGTCGGTAGGCGCTGTCGCCGTCCGAGCCGAGCACCGCATCTTGCCCGACATCGACCTCGAGGCGAGCGACCAGGGTGTCGACGCGGCGGTCGGGCAGCACCTCGGCGTGCTCGGCACCGGCCCGCTCGGCCGTCGTCGATACGGGAACCTGCCATTTCGACACTCCGGCGGGAAACAGCCGCCCGAGCCGCCCGAAGTCTCGCCGGCGCGGGCGCGGGGGTGCGGGATCGCGATCCGGATCGCGCTGGTGGCGCACCGGTTCGCGGCTGGCCTCGTGCGCTTCACGAAAGACCGGCGGCGGCCGCGACGATGCCTTCGAGCTGTCTTGCGCTGGACGCCGACAGTGCCTGCAAGACGCGCATCCGCCAGCGCCGGATCGTCGTCTTGTCGACCACGAGCCGCTCGGCCAACACCCGGCGGGAGCCCGGTCGTCCCGACATCATGTCGCCCGACACGGCCGCGAGCTTCACCGGCTGGCGACTACCCGAGATCACGGTTCCCGTCGTCGCCGAAAAGCCGCGCTCGCCGGTCTTGCAGCGCCGTCGCCGCAACCCCGTTCCGGTCTCGCCCCGGCGCTGCAACGAAGACCCGCCGCAATGACCGCCAACGCGCAGCGCCGCGCGCAGCGATCTCCGACAGGACCGCAAGTCGTGCATCCAGCTCGCCGAGCCGCGCCCGCAGCGCGCGCATCTGCCCCCTGCTCAACCGCTGCAAGCCGAAACAACATCGCCCGAACACCGCCCTGTTGATCGTCTGCTCCCGAGGCATGTTCCTTATTTGTTCCATACACTTGCGCGAATGCCGACACCCAATGCAGACATGACCAAAGTATGCTGTTTCATCGGCTTACGGATGAGCGCCGGCACCGCTGCGGGGTGCAGGGTCCCCGCAGCCCCACTCGGGCCGCAGCATCGACGGCCGACCAACTCCCTGCATCTGCTCGCTGCCAAGCTCATGAAACAGCATGAAAACTTTTGAAATGGGTTCTCACACGTATGCCAGGTGCCTGCGGCTGGCGCAGAACGACGATTGCGCGATCCCCGAGACCATCGCCCGGACGATAACACCACCGTGAGCCGGGTCGACACGGCCGGCTGCCCAGCCGGCGGCCGAAGCCGGAGGCCAGGCGGGAGACAGGCGAGCGACACCACTCGTCGTCGTCCCGCCCGCTTCCGCCGATCGCGTCAGGCAACCCGGTCGGGCGGTTTGCGATGCAACATGAAGCCGGGTGGCCCCGGGGCGCCGAGGACGCCGGCAATCTGCCTGGTCGATGCAAAGCATCGGACGCTGCCGTAGAGCGCCCGGTGATGGAACCCGGCAGCATCGTCGCGCTGGTCGAGCGGCGCGCGGACATGAAGACTGCGTCGAGTGGATCGGGGTGCCGACGGGCCACCGGCACTCGGTCTTCGGACCGACTGTCGGGCGCTCGACTTGCCGGTCATCCGCATGGCTGCCCGCCACGCCGACGCCGGCCTGAAAATTTCGCCGGCGAAGCGGGATTGGGGCCGCGAGCAGCTGTGCCGCCACGCCTGGAGCCGGCTCATGCGGCGCCAGCAATGCGGACCCGCATGATCCCGATGCGCGGCGATCTTCTGAAGCTGAGCCGTGGCTTGCCGAAGACGCTCGGTCTCGCCATGGGCGCCTCGACGTCGTCGGGACGCCGAGCCGATCGGCCGCAGGTGATCGTGCCCGACGGGCGGGCGGCGGAGCCCGTGTCTGCCAGCCGCGTCGAAAGCCTGCTCGCCCCGCGGGGGGCCATCGTCGAGCGGAACGCAGGCCTCGCCGCCGAGTTCCGTGCCCGCGCCAGGACCCGAACCGGCGGTTCATGACCGCACCTCCCGCCGCAGCCTGCTGGCCGGCCCTGGCAGTCGGTCCGATCCCCGCGCCCGCCATCGGCACCGGTAGCGGCAACCCGGCCCGCATTGCCTCCTCCGGAAAGAGCGGCGCCGACGTCGGCCACACGACGTGGTCGTCCAGGAGGCCGATCATCCGATCCCGGCATGGGGCCGGCAAAGTGGGCGCTGCAAGACCGCCACACTTCGCAAGAGTGCCCGGCTCCGCGACAGGGTCCCCACGAAATCGCATGCCGACGTGGGCCGGCCGGATCAACGAACGGAGCGCGGGGCCGTCCGAACCCTGCGCCGAGCGGCTGCCGACGTACCGCTCTTCGACATCGGCCGGCCCTCGCCCTTGCGCGAACCGGGCTCGGCAATCGCCCGAATGCAGCGGCTACGAGAAAGCCGGGGCCGCTGTCGCGCGCAAGCTCGCCGTGCTGCTGCACCGATTCTGGCGCCACGGCACGGGATTGCGCTGGACTGTCGCGCCCGTTGCCGCGCTGGCGGCGCAGCCACGGGCTCCATCGGCTCTTCACGGCGCAAACGCGGACGTCGAGCGAGCGCGATCCCGAAAGGACGACGGGCCGAGGCCCGATCTCGCGTACCGCAGGGCGAAGCTCGCCTCCTGGGCGCCGACCCGAGACGGCCGAACGCGCCGATCTCGAAGAGCACCCCGACCCCGGCGATGCCGAGCCCGACGCCGGCACCCTCGACCGACCGGATCGAACGACGCCCGTGCGCCACGATCGGCACGGCTGGCACTTCGGCGGCGCCATCGCCGAACGGTCGGCGTAATCGAGGCATAATGTGACGCGTTTCTCGGTAGGCAGCATGCCGCCGGATCGGTCTTTTGTCGCGTGTCGACGGCGCGTCTGTGCGGCGATCGGCGGGGCAGGCAACCGAGGGAACGGTCGATGGCCGAGATGTCGAGCGATATCGCGATAGCGCGAGCGGCGAGGATGCAACCGATCAGGGCGGTGGCGGAGGGGCTCGGGATTCCCGAGACGGCGCTCCACGCCCACGGCCGGCATATCGCCAAGGTCGATCTCGGCTGGATCGAACGCTTGCAGGACCGCCCGGACGGCAAGCTGATCCTGGTGACCGCGATCAATCCGACGCCGGCCGGCGAAGGCAAGACGACGACCACGGTCGGGCTGGGCGACGGGCTCAACCGGATCGGCAAACGGGCGATGATCTGCCTGCGCGAGCCGTCGCTCGGGCCCTGCTTCGGGATGAAAGGCGGGGCTGCCGGCGGCGGCTATGCCCAGATCGTCCCGATGGAGCAGATCAACCTCCATTTCACCGGCGATTTCCACGCCATCGGGTCGGCCCACAACCTGCTGGCCGCGCTCGTCGACAACCACATCTACTGGGGCAATGCGCTGCAGATCGACCAGCGGCGGGTGGCCTGGCGCCGGGTGGTGGACATGAACGACCGGGCGCTGCGCTCGATCGTCTCGAGCCTCGGCGGGGTCGCCAACGGCTTTCCCCGGGAGGACGGCTTCGACATCACGGTCGCGTCCGAGGTCATGGCGGTCTTCTGCCTGGCCACCGACGTTCGGGATCTGGAACGCCGGCTCGGCCGCATGGTCGTCGCCTACACCCGCGACAAACGGCCGGTGACCGCGGCCGAGCTCGCCGCCCCGGGGGCGATGACCGTGCTGCTCAAAGACGCGCTGATGCCGAACCTCGTGCAGACGCTGGAGAACAACCCGGCCTTCGTGCACGGGGGCCCCTTCGCCAATATCGCCCACGGCTGCAACTCGGTGATGGCGACCCGGACCGCCCTGAAGCTCGCCGACTACGTGGTCACCGAAGCCGGCTTCGGCGCCGATCTCGGTGCCGAGAAGTTCTTCGACATCAAATGCCGCAAGGCGGGCCTCGAGCCCGCGGCCGCCGTCATCGTCGCCACCGTCCGGGCGCTGAAGATGCACGGCGGCGTGGCCAAGGACGAGCTCGCCACCGAGAACCTCCAGGCAATCGAGGACGGGCTGGCCAACCTCGCCCGCCACGTCGCCAACGTGCGCAAGTTCGGCGTCCCGGCGGTGGTCGCGATCAACCGTTTCGTCACCGACAGCGAAGCCGAACACGCGCTGATCCGGGACTATTGCCGGCGCGAACTCGGCGTCGAGGCCGTCGTCTGCTCGCACTGGGCCGACGGTTCGGCCGGTACCGAGGACCTCGCCCGCTTCGTCGTCGAGCTCGCCGAATCGCCGCATCCCCTCGACGGGCGCGGCTTTCGCCACCTCTATCCCGACGACATGCCGCTCTGGACCAAAATGCGGACCATCGCGACCGAGATCTACGAGGCCTCGGACATCATCGCAGACAAAACCATCCGTGCCAGATTCCGCGAGCTCGACGAGGCGGGCTACGGCCACTTTCCGATCTGTGTCGCCAAGACCCAGTACAGCTTCTCGACCGACCCCCATCTCAAAGGCGCACCCACCGGTCACGTCGTGTCGATCCGCGAGGTCCGCCTCTCGGGCGGAGCGGAATTCCTCGTCGTCGTCTGCGGCGAAATCATGACGATGCCCGGCTTGCCGAGAAATCCGTCGGCACACGCCATCCGGCTCGATGCCGAAGGTGCGATCGAAGGCCTGTTCTGACGCCGCGGCCGGCGTGCCGCACGACGGTCTCATTCGAGCAGCTCGGCCCGACCGAAAACGCGGCCGACGGCGAAGTGCAAGCGCGCCTTGGCGAGGCTTTCGAGCTGGACCATGTCGCGAACGTCGGTGACCACCAGCTGCCGCTGCGCCGTGGCCAACGCGCGCAGTCGCTGCGGTGCGGTCAGCGCCGTCGTCGCGGCGACGAAGACGCGTTCGACCACGGGGGGCAGCTCGGTATCGGGCAGGCTGCGGGCCTCCAGAGCGATGCCGATGCGGAGCTCGGCGAGCCGCTGCAGCACGCGCTCGTCGGGCAACTGGCCGAGATCGTCGAGCGCCAGCACCAGCGGCGGGACGGTCGCGACCTCGTCGCCACTGTAGCGCTCGAGCAGCTGCCAAGCCGGGCTGCGCGTACCGGCGAAGAGACGACCCGGCTGCGCCACCGGCACGATCACCGCCGTACTGGAGTGCCGCCACCCCAGGCGCCGGCCATGCGCCACCGCCCGCTCCAGCCGGACCAGATCATTCGCTTCGGCCACGGCGTCGACGGCTCGCGGGCCGGTCGACTCCAACAGCAGGCCGGCGAGCTTGCCGGCCTTGAGATCGAGGATCGGCCATGCCCGCAGCTCGAGCGGCGGCACCGCCGCGCGGGACGGCCGGGTATCGGCCACGGCGCGCCACCAGCGTTTGCAACGGCGGACGAAAAAACGGCCGGGCAAGGGCGGCGGGCCGGGGCTCGAAAAGGCACTGCCGGTGGCCAATATCGGCTTGGCGACGACGGCGGCGAGGACCAGCGCCGCCGCCGTCATACCGAAGACCGTCAACCAGAGCACACTCATGTTCGCCGACCAGTGGTCCCGCTGCGAGATCATCCGTTCGTCGAGCCTTTCGGCCCGGCGACCGATATTGCCGGCAATTCCCTTCGATTTGCTTAACGCGGCGAAACTTTCGACGGTTCGGGCCGAGTGAGCACGGTTCTCTTGCCGGAGCCCTTTCGGCACTGGTTCGCGGCCCGCGGCTGGCAGGCCCGGCCACACCAGCTGGCCATGCTGGGAGCGGCCGAGGCCGGCCGGGACACGCTGCTCATCGCTCCCACCGGCGGCGGCAAGACGCTCGCCGGGTTCCTGCCGAGCCTGGTCGAGCTGACGAGAGCCCCGACTCCGGGTCTGCACACGCTCTACGTCTCGCCCTTGAAGGCGCTGACTACCGACATCGCCCGCAATCTGGCGACTCCGATCGAAGAGATGGCGCTGCCGGTGAGCTTTGCGGTGCGCACCGGCGACACGCCGGCCAATCGCCGCAGGCGCCAGCGGACCCAACCGCCGCATATCCTCCTGACCACGCCCGAATCGCTGGCCCTGCTGCTCAGCTACGAGGATGCGCCGGCCTATTTCGGCAAGCTGCGCTGCGTCATCCTCGATGAACTGCACAGCATCGCCGAGAGCAAGCGCGGCGCCCTGCTCGCCCTGGGCATGGCCCGGTTGCGCGGTCTGGCGCCGGCAGCGCGGTTCGTGGGATTGTCCGCCACGGTCGCCGACCCGCCGCAGCTGCTGCGCTTTCTGAGCCCCGATGACGAGCGATCCCACATCGTGGAAGCCGATCCCGGTGCCGATCCGCTGATCGAGATCGAGTTGCCGGACGGTCGCATGCCGTGGGCCGGGCACATCGCTCTCTATGCTGCCGAGGCGGTCTATCGGCGGATCCAGGCGGTCCGCACCGCTCTGGTGTTCGTCAATACCCGGGCCCAGGCCGAGCTCTTCTTCGCCGCCCTTTGGCGCATCAACGACGCCAATCTCGCCATCGCCCTGCATCACGGCAGCCTCGCCACCGAGCAGCGCCGCAAGGTGGAGGCGGCCATGGCCGCCGGTGCGCTGCGGGCCGTCGTCTGCACCTCGTCACTGGATCTCGGGATCGACTGGGGCGATGTCGATCTCGTGGTCCAGGTGGGCGCTCCCAAGGGCTCGTCGCGGCTCCTGCAGCGGATCGGCCGGGCCAATCATCGGCTCGACGAGGCGAGCCGGGCCGTGCTGGTGCCCGCCAACCGCTTCGAGGTGCTCGAGTGCCGGGCCGCGCTCGATGCCGTGCGGGCCGGCACGCTGGACGGCGCACCGCAAGTGCAGCCGGCGCTCGACGTGCTCGCCCAGCACCTCACCGGTGTCGCCTGCAGCGGCCCGTTCGATGCCGACGCGCTCTTCGACGAGGTGCGCCTGGCGCAACCCTATGCCGGGCTCTGCCGCGCCGATTTCGACGCCGTGCTCGCGTTCGTCGCGACCGGCGGCTACGCGCTCGGCCAATACGAGCGCTATCGGCGGCTGGCACGCGGTGCCGACGGGCTCTGGCGGCTGACCGACAGGCGGCTGGTGCGCAGCTATCGGATGAACATCGGCACCATTGTCGAGGCCCCGGTGATGCGGGTGAAGCTCGGGCGCGGGCGATCGCTCGGCGAGATCGAGGAGTACTTCGTCTCGCTGCTCACCCCGGGCGACACTTTCCTCTTCGCCGGCCGGCTGCTCGCGTTCGAAGGGATCCGCAACAACGAGGTGATCGCGAGCCCGGCCAAGAACGGGGGCGAGCCGAAGATACCGGCCTATGCCGGCGGCAGGCTGCCGCTCTCGACCCATCTCGCCGACCGGGTGCGCGCCATGCTCGCCCATCCCGAAGGATGGGATGCCCTTCCAGAATCGGTCCGTGAATGGCTCGATATCCAGCGCCGCTGCTCGATCCTGCCGGCCCCGGACGAGCTCCTGGTCGAGAGCTTCTGGCGTGGCGGGCGGCATTATCTCGTCGCCTACTCGTTCGTCGGCCGCAATGCGCACCAGACCCTCGGCATGCTCTTGACCCGGCGACTCGAACGGATCGGGGCGCGGCCTTTGGGCTTCGTCGCCTCGGACTACTGTATCGCCACCTGGAGCCTCGGCGACTGTCCGGACGTCGCAGCACTCTTCGATGTCGACATGCTGGGTGACGATCTCGAGGCCTGGACCGCCGAGAGCAGCATGCTCAAGCGCATTTTCCGCAATTGCGCGGTGGTCGCCGGTCTGATCGAGCGCCGGCAGCCGGGGCAGGAGAAGACCGGCCGACAGGTCACCTTCAATGCCGATCTGATCTATGACGTGTTGCGCAAATACGAGCCCGACCACGTGCTGCTGCGCGCCGCCCGGCTGGAGGCGGCGGCCTCTCTCACGGACGTGCGCCGTCTCGCCGATTTCCTGACCAGCGTGGAGGGTCGCATCCGCCACCAGAAGCTGGACCGCATCTCGCCCTTCGCGGTCTCGATCATCGCCACTATCGGCCGCGAGTTCGTGCCCGGGGCCGAGGGCGACGAGACGCTGGACGAGCTGACGGCCGCCCTCGTCGCCGAGGCCCTGGCCGATCCGCTGACCGGCGAGGTGCCCGCCTGATGGAGGCGGCCTCGGCGAGCCTCGAGCACGGCGGCGAGGCCATGCGCCTCGATCCTTCGGGCGTCCTCTGGCTCGAGGCCGGGGCGACCCTGGTCGTGGCCGACCTCCATCTGGAGAAAGGCAGCGCCTTTGCCCGGCGCGGCACGCTGCTGCCACCCTACGATACCGCCCGGACCTTGCGTCGCCTCGGCTGGGCGATCGAGCGCTATCGGCCGCGGGTCGTGGTGAGCCTGGGGGATGCCTTTCACGACCGGGCCGGTGCCGCCGGCCTCACCGCCGACGACCGCCGCGAACTCGCAGCGCTCGCCGCCGGCCGCACCTGGCTCTGGATCAGGGGCAATCACGACCCGGACCCGCCCCGCGGCCTCGCCGGCGAGAGCCTGCCCTCGCTCGCTCTCGGCCGGTTGCAGCTCCGCCACCTGCCCGACCCGGCGGACGACGGTGCCGCGGTCGTCGCCGGCCATCTGCATCCCAAGGCGAGGCTCGTCCAGGGGCCGCGCAAGGCGATCCGACCCTGCTTCGCCGCCGACGCGCAGCTGCTGTTGCTGCCCGCCTTCGGCGCCTATACGGGCGGCCTGAACGTGCTCGATCCGGCGATCCGGGGGCTGTTCCGGTCGGGCTTCACCGCTTTCATGCTGGGCCGATCCCGCGTCTATCGGGTCGACCACCGGCACCTGCATCCCGACCCCCCGGACTGGCGGCGGTACCGGTTGGAGGGGGGGTGACGCGGCCGACCATCGTCTGGCTGCGTCGCGATCTCCGGCTCGCCGACAACCCGGCGCTCGCCGCCGCGGTGGCACGCGGCGGGCCCGTCCTGCCGCTCTATATCGAGGACAACGCGGCAGCGGGCGACTGGCAACCGGGTGCCGCCGCCCGCTGGTGGCTCGCCGCAAGCCTGGACAATCTGGCGACGGCACTGGCGGAACGAGGTGGCCGCCTGGTGCGACGCCAGGGCGACAGCCTCGCTGTCATCCGAGAGATCGCGACCGCGACCGGTGCCGATACCGTCTTCTGGAACCGCCGCTATACGCCGGCCGGCATTGCCCTGGATACGGGCGTCAAGGCAGCGCTCCGGGCGGCCGGGCTCGAGGCACGGAGCTTCCAGGCTTCGGTCCTGGTCGAGCCGATGCAGGTGACCGGGCCCGCGGGCTCGTTCTCGCGCTTTTTCGAGCGCTGGCAGGCGCTGCTGCGGCCGGGGCCGCCGCTGCCCGCACCCCAACGGAGCACCCCCACCGGGCCGGGAGCGG
>Ga0081527_100245_pt1 | contig 40370 bp, 37 predicted proteins | sample HotLakmasection5_FD_70992 | JGI IMG/M metagenome (GOLD analysis project Ga0081527, IMG submission 70992) | Hypersaline microbial mat communities from Hot Lake, Washington, USA - Section #5 (SPADES assembly) (version 2) | ecosystem: Environmental > Aquatic > Non-marine Saline and Alkaline >... | reverse complement strand
TGGAGGGCCCACTATACCTTCGTGCATAAACTGGCAGACGACTATCTTGCCAATCCCACCGATTTCAGTTCTCCGCCGGCGCCCTACACGCCACCGGGTTCACCCATTGGCAGCGGGGATGATGAAGGGCTGCATCTGCAGTGTGGGTTTTAATTGACGTGAGACGGCAGAAGGCAGACGTGTGACTGCAAATTTTTATTAGTTAAATCGATTACCTCAAATACTTTATAGCCGACAATAAAAATGCTGTGTGCATTCATTTTTACCTATTTAAAGTCAAGAGAGTGCTGGTAACGTTGAGAGGCAACTATATGAATATGCCTTTATACTTTTCGAAAAATTTCCTTTCCTCTTCGTAAAGAGATGATTCAGTATGACCTTTAAAAACATATTCAAGTAGTTCAATTTCGCGTCTGTCAAATGTGGAAAAATAGAGACCTATTATTCTATCTTTAATGGTATTATCAAGCTCGTAAGTTCTCATAAATTCCAGAGCTGAAACTACAGTTGTAAAATAAGTAATCATATACTTTCTATTTTTCACCCATCAATGTTTATGTGCAGTTACTGAAAGTTCTTCTTTGCGCTTTAAAACAGTACGCAATTGTCCTGTAAGCTTAGCTATACCTTCTAATTTACTTTGTCTATCGTAATGAAATTTATCAATTACATCATCTTTCCGATCTAATAGCTTAAAAACGGTATCTCGAAAATGATGAATACTTAGCTGATCATTTTGATTGTCTAAAGCTTTGCTGGTTTTAGCTAACTCCTCTTTTTGCAAGCGATAGGTAACAAACAATAAAATCACTGCAAATAAACTAATTAGACTACCTGCTATCCCACCAAAGAAATCTCCAAATTCTCCCCAAGTAGTCTGTGAGTTTGAAATGCCCCCGTTAAATTTGAGAGCATATATACCAATAGTGACACACAAAGTTATGATTAATATTACCAATAGAATGTATACAAAATCACCAAAGCTTTTTTCTTTGTTGTCCATGAATCTCAATATTTATTAAGAAATTATCTTTGAAAAATTACTTTCCATTAAATTATAATAAAAGAATAGTACGATTGCTTTATTGTAAGAAGCCGCCGACCTTTGCCTTTTGCCTTTTGCCTTTTGCCTTTTGCCTTTTGCCTTTTTCCGTCTGCCGCTCCCCCTTTCCCTTTTGCCATTACTTACATAAATTCATGCACCAAAAACCGTTATTGGGAAATTGTGGCGGAAACTAACATCTGCAGATGATCAAAGGATTCAGGTTTAAAAAAAATGAAAGGGGATATTCAGACTTTGCTTTTCGATTTCTGAGAAATTCGCTGATACCGGCCACGAGATACGTGTATAGTCCGAGGGTTACAAACTCTCATAATATGCCGCAAACGGGGCCGTGCTTTCTGTTTGGGAATCACTCCAACTACTTTGACCCCTTTATGATGAATGTGCCGATGAAGCAGGAACCGACGGCCGGCGTTATGACCAGGGACCAGTTTCATAAATTACTCCCCCGCATATTTATGGACGGCATTGGAATCGTGCCCACGAGCAAATATGTGCCGGAGCCCGGAATTATCCGCAGCGTAATGAGAATGATTGACCAGCGCAGGATGATCGTCATCTTTCCCGAAGGAGGACGCCGCTGGGACGGCCGGCCGAAACCTCTCATAGAAACCACGCTGAAGCTCTTCTGGAAGATGAAGATTCCGGTGCATCCGGTTCAGCTCCACGGCTCCTATCTTGGCTGGCCCCGCTGGGCAGACCATCATCGCAAAAGCAGTGTGGAGATGCGATTTATGGATCCCCTGCTCGCATCCGATTTTGATGACTACGAGTCGTTTGCAGCCACCTGCCGCAAGAGCATTACTTTCAACGAGTACAATCCGCCCGAAGGGGCAACGCCACTATCAGGAAAAAAGCCGGCAGCTGGAATACAGCGGTTTCTCTACCGGTGCCCGGATACAGGCGTGAGCCGCTCTCTTTTTTCACCGGATGGCGAAAATGTATTCAGCCGGACATCTGACATGCACTACAGGATGAATTTGAACTCCAGGCTTGTTGACAGCCACGGAGAGGAGTTTTCTATTCTGGATTTGTACGACAAAATCCGGCAAATGCCGATGGCTTTCGAAAAACCCGCAGAGCAAATTCTGCTTCAGAAACCCGGAAGCACTGTTTACAGAGTAGATGAAGAGCACCAGCTTCGAACGCTGGGCAGGGGACATACGGAGCTCACCGGCGAGCAGCTCCGTATCTACATAAATTCGGACAGGTTTATATTCTCCATGGATGAAATCAAATACATTTCAATTGAGCAGAATCATAAACTCACCATCACTACTGTAAACCATACCCTTCAGATCGACCTGGAAGGCTACAACGCCCTTCAGTGGCAGCACTACATCAACCGTCTTAAAGCGGGGGAAAAACCGGTGAGCTCACTGTAATGGAATCGTGGACGCTCGACATATCTGCAGGACAGTTTTTCCTCGATTTTGCCTGGATGGGCGTTCTGCTTGTACTTGCCACGTACCTGCGCAGTAAAATAAAGGTGCTTCAGAATTACCTGATCCCCGCAAATTTGATTGCCGGTGTGCTCGGGCTTGTGCTCGGGGCTAATCTGCTCGGCTGGATCGATATCACCTCCGAGCGTTTGGGAACCTACGTATACCACCTTCTCGCGCTGCTGTTTATTGCGCTCAGCCTTCGGGCACCAAGAAAGAAAGTGGGAATCTCTTCCATAAAATTTGGCATTATTTTTATCTGCGTATACCTGGTACAGGCCATTCTGGGACTGGCGATTGCGTTTGGGCTGTTTTATACGCTATTGCCCGATCTGTTTGTAGGCATTGGCCTTTTACCGCCGCTCTCTTTTGGGATGAATCCCGGCATCGCATATTCGATCGGGCAGAACTGGGAACAGTATGGGTTTCAATACGGCGGTGTTGTTGGTTTAACATTTTCTGCCGTGGGATTTGTCGTTGCGTATACCGTTGGAATCTGGCTGATACGTACGGGAATTAAAAAAGGCAAAGCGGCATATATTGAAGCGAAAGAGGGGATCTCTGAAGATGTGAAGCGGGGAATTATCAGCGATCCAAAAGCGAATGAAGCAGAAAAGATCACAACCTCATCCGAAAATATTGAGTCATTTTCGTTTCACATCGGGCTTATTGGTTTTACTTTTATCCTTACCTACCTGGTTGTGTATGCCATGGAGCTTGGCCTGTTACGGATCGGGGCCGAAAACGAAGTGACCACTCTTTGGTCGTTCCATTTTATTTTTGCGGCTATTGTGGCTTTGGTGCTCAGAAAAGTGATGGATACCATCGGTGCAAGCCGAATTGTGGACGACGTAACGATGACGCGCTGCTCCAATCTCTTTATGGATTTTATGATTGTTGCCTCAGTTGCGGCAATCAGCCTTGTGGTGGTGATGACCTACTGGCTGCCTCTGCTGCTTATTTCGATTGCGGTAACGCTTGCAACCTGGGGTGTGGTTACCGTGATGGTTGATCAGGCTTTTCGGGAGTACCGGCTTGAGCGGTTTGCCGCGGTGTTCGGGAATATGACCGGCACTCTGCAATCGGCGCTCGTTCTTCTCAGAATGGTTGATTCCGGTATGAAATCTCCGGCAAGCTATAATCTTGTGTATGGCAGCGGAATCTCTCTGATGATCGGATTTCCCCTTCTGATCCTAATTAACGCCCCCGTTCACTATTTCGAAAACGTAACGCAGGGCTTCTGGATTGTCGCCTTTGCCCTTCTGGCCTATCTAATGATCCTGGTTGTAGTATGGCAATATCTGAACCGGAACGGGGCCTGAAACGCATAGTCTGCCCCAACTTTTCAGGGATAAATTTTCATAAATATTTTATTTCGGGATGTACTTCTGATAGAGAATCTGCCTATATTGGTTTTATAGATTAGGTGAGAGTTATGGCAGACATGTCAGAAATTTATCTTCAATTCTCTCTCTTGCCTCTCAAAACAAGAGGCTGCCGGACAGATACAACCCGGCCGTTTTTCATTTCATATAGTTTGCCGGAATATCCCGCCTCGGCGTTATTGTGTACTCAGCACTTTCTGTCTTCAAATACTGCTGCGACCATCAGTCCAGGAAATTTTTTGCATAAAATAACCGGTGTGGTTCGCCGGAAAAGTAAAAACGGAGGCTTTATGGCAAACTTGACACAGTTTCTATACAGTATAGTAACGCGCACGGCCCTCATCGGGCTGCTGCCGGTAATGATGTTGACAACCAGTTGCGGACTTATCGAAAGCGATGATGAAGAGGAGCCGCAGGCAGAGCTGTTTAACGGAACGGCTTTTTCGGTTACTGGAAATACCCTTATTCCTTCAGTAGCTGTTCACAGCAGTGGCCACTCTATGAGTATCATCAGTGAAACAAACGGCGTACAGCCAACAGGTGCCATTTTCAGCGACACGAACGGTCGGTCTCTTGTGGTTTACGCAGATCAGAATGGGTTTCCAAAACGGGTCACCAGCAACAACACAATCTATAATTTTGATTCGTACGAGCTGAATAAAGTAGATGTGGGCGTTATTAATCCGGCCGGAGACATTAGTATTTTGCGCAGTGTTGAGTTTGATAACAGTCCGTACCAAAACCTGAGCACAACGATCACCGAAGCAGGGTCGGTTTCGGCCTGGAAATTTGCTGCAGTGTCGCTAAACACAGCGGCTGCCGTTACGTCACTCGCGGGATCAGACAGTTTTGCCAATACCATTCGCAGTTCATCGATGATGGGAACATGCCTGGGTATGACTGAGAGTGATCAGCAAAAGATCACAGCCAGTGCAAGCGGATTGCCTGAGGTTGCGGGGGCGTTTGGCTGCAGCGGCGATGTGAGTGCCTGCAGCGGTACGATGGCCAGCTTGAATACAACACTCTTTAATACGTCAAAAAGCGAAATAGAGAGTAAAAGTGATGCAATTTCCGTTACAGAAGGTGCACTCGACACCGGATTCGGAGATGTGCAGGTTACCCTTACCTGGGACACGGCTACAGATCAGGATTTATGGGTTACAGACCCCGAGGGAGAGGTGATCTACTATGGAAATCCTGCATCTGAAACGGGCGGTGAGCTCGACAGGGATGATGTAGACGGCTTTGGCCCGGAAAATGTTTTCTGGGAAAGTGGAACCGCACCCGCCGGAGAGTACAAGGTTGAAGTGGATTATTTTAGCGGAAGCGGGGTTACGAATTATACAGTGCTTGTACAGGCTTTTGGGCGGGTTCGAACATTTACGGGGCAGATTAGCCCGGACGAAACCAAGCTGATCACCACATTTTCTGAGTCGGGTATTTCAAAAGAGATGCCCGTTAGGGTTCAAAAATCAGATATCCACCGGAAAATAAAAACATATAAATGATGTGCTGACCTGTAGAGTGGCAGTGCAGTCGTTTAGGAGGAGTAGCCGGGTTGTGGTTACTCCTCTTTTTTAAAGGTTCTGAAGAAGCTTTTTCAGATATAAAAAACCTTGAGAATAATGTTAATTCCAAGTCCTTTTCAGGACTGTTTAAATATAAATATTCGTATCTTATGAAAGACACTTGGTAAGGGGCTTATGGCTAATCAGCCAAATAAATACAGTGAAATACCTCTTTTACCTCATTCATTTAGGTATGCCGGATACCTTTTGGTAACATTAAGTTTCGGAGCAGCTTATCTTTATTATTTCGGAGGCCGGCCCCCATTTTTTGAAGTCCCGGTGTTTGCCGTAGTTACATCTTACGCAGAAACCAGATGGTTTGTCTTTGCGCAAACGAATGCGCTGGATGAGATGGCGATCATTTTTGCACTTATGGGATTGATAGCTATTGGCTTTTCGAGAGATAAAAATGAGAATGAGCAGCTATATAGTTCAAGAGTAAAGGCGATCTACTATGCAGCTTATTTAACAACGGCTCTCTGGATACTTCTATACCTCACAATATTTGGATGGCCCGTTATTCCTGTATCAGCAGGTGTATTTGTATTTTTTTTAATCATCTACATTCTAGTGTTCCGTCTCCTTGTTGCTATAGAAAGAGTGAAAGAAATAGATCATTTAAATAACAACCTAAATACAGAGGAGCGTCATGAAAAATAGATTAAATACATATTTTATAATAATTTTTTGTGGATTAATTACGATAACATTGTACGTTTCGGCCTGTGGTATTCTCGATGGAGGCGATTCAGATGGCACTGAACCTATAGGTGGAGATCCTACTCCGATAGGACAAGTCGGGAACGAGTTTTCAGTGTATGCTGCGGGGCTCGGAGTTTCTGAGTCAAACATTATGGTTACTCATCAATCAGATGGCGTTGCTGAAATTACAGCCAGTGCGAAAGTCACTGATTCAATGATGTTGTCAATCCTGAATCTTGTCCCCACATTTGAGATGGAAAATCAGGGTTCGGATGTGTATTCGGGAAAAATTAAAATCAGGTTTACATCAAATGGTATTCAGGATATTTATGAAGACGGCTCACCCTTCACCCTTATTAACTATAGTGCCAAAAGGGGAGACACTTACGAAAAAGAAGTAAATGGAAGGACCATCACGCGCAAGGTTACCAAAGTGTCCAATGATGATGATTACCAGTATGGATTTATATATATCAAGGTAATAGAAGTTGAAGAAACCGGAAACGGTATACCTGGCGTGTCAAAGGTTATGTATTACGGTAACCACCTGTTTGGTCTTGTAGGAATGGAGGTTGTTTTCGAGGATGGTAGCAGTAAACGTGCAACCGTGTTAAGTGATAATACTAATGAATAAAAAATGGTAAAAGTGGAAGAGACCGGACTTCAGATTCCCGGAATATCCAAAGTCGTTTATTACGGAAATCACCGGTTTGGTATGGTGGGAATGGACGTAGTGTTTGAGGATGGTTCAGAGAAGAAAATGAACTTCATTAGCCAAAACGACAATGAGCCTGCGTCTTATTATCGAATAGACGGATTAATGTAACTTAAAAATATGGAGGAGAGGGAGTGAATGCTCCCTCTTTCTTCTAAAATAGACAGCAGTAAATCAATCCTGCTTGTACTTAAACAGATTCTCTGCGCCCACTTTCTCTTCCGCCTGGCTTAGCGCATAGGCGCTTTCGAAGAGCACAATGGGGTTGCCCTCCATATCTTTTGTGATATGTGTGGAGTAGCTGTTTTCCAGTTTTTTGATGACCTCTTTGCTGTCATTCGGCAGCCAGCGCGCAGAATTATAGGTAACGGGCTGCTGATGGAGTTCAACACCGTACTCGGCAAGCATCCGGTGCGTAACCACATCAAACTGAAGCACGCCCACCGTACCGAGCAGAAGTTCGTTTCCAACGCCGTGCGGCACCTCAAAAACGTGCACAACTCCCTCTTCAGAAAGCTGTTTAAGCCCTTCGCGCAGCTGCTTTCGTTTGAAGGGGTCTTTGGTAGACACCTTCATAAAGTGCTCGGGAGTAAACAGCGGAATAACGTTGAAATTCGTCTCTTTTTCTGAGTAGAGGGTGGATCCAATTCTGAAAAATCCGGGGCTGAACAGCGACACAATGTCGCCGGGATAGGCCTCTTCCATAATATTTCGTTCATCGCCCATAAGGGTGTGCGGAGTGCTCATACGGATTTTTTTGCCGGTTCCTGCATGTATGGCCTCCAGGCCGCGCTCGAATTTACCCGATGTTACCCTCACAAATGCGGCACAGTCGCGGTGATCGGGATTCATGTTGGCCTGAAGCTTAAAGATAAATCCGCTGAATGGCTCATTCAGGGATACGTCATTTCCATCCGTATTTTTATAGGGCTGGGGAGTCGGAGCCAGGTTTTGGAAGTAGTTTAAAAACACATCAAGCCCGAAATTGTTCAGTGCTGAGCCGAAAAATACAGGTGATACCTCGCCTTTTTCAAACGCTTTGGGGTCCATGTTGCCGAACATATCCTCAATCAGCATGATCTCTTCGGTGAGCTGCTCTTTTTCTGCAGCTGAGAGGGTGCTTTTTTCAAGGCCCTCCTCAAGCGAAAAGACCTCTGCTGCCGCTTTTTGCGCTCCGTGTTTGGTTTTCAGGTAGAGATGAAGCTCCTTTCCGATCAGGTCATAAATTCCCTGGAATTTTTGACCGTAACCCACCGGCCAGTTCGCAGGAATGGCCTCAATTCCAAGCCTGCTCTCTATGTTACTCAAAATTTCGAGCGGTTCCATGCCGGGGCGGTCACATTTATTCACAAACGTTATGACGGGAACCTGCCTCAGCTTACACACCTCAAACAGTTTTTCGGTCTGATCTTCCACACCTTTGGCGACATCGATTACCATGAGGCCGGAGTCTGCAGCAACAAGTGTTCGAAGGGTATCCTCAGAAAAATCTTTATGGCCGGGTGTATCCAGCAGGTTGTATTTAATACCGTCCTTTTCGAAGCGCAGTACGGAAGAGGTAACGGAAATTCCCCTCTCTTTCTCAATGGCCATCCAGTCGGAAGCGGCGTGGCGGCTCGCCTTGCGGGCCCGGATAGAACCGGCTTCGTGAAGGGCACCGCCATAGAGCAGCAGCTTTTCGGTAAGGGTGGTTTTACCCGCATCGGGGTGCGAAATAATCGCAAACGTACGGCGCTTCTGCGCTTCTTTTATGATGGGGTCTTCTGTTTTTACGGTATCTGTGGATGACATGAACTGCAATTGATTCAACTAAAAATAGAGCTGAAAATACGGGTTTTTGCATACTTATTCATTCTTTGCTTTAAATTTAAAGTTTGCCGGTTATGGCGAGCACGTATTCGGCAGTCTGTTTAATTATAAAACCTGTAAAGAGTAAACGGTTTTTAACCCCATGAAATGTAAAGGAATGTAAATATCATATTTTATGGAACATAAGTGATTTTGACTGGTAAGAAATATTGAATTCAATATTAATTAAACCGAATACAGAACAATGATTACCCAAAAAATGTCCCGAATTTTCACTGTAACATTTATGGCGCTTTTTCTCGCAATTGGCGTAAATTTTGCCCAGGCGCAGGATGCCACGGTCGTAGATATAATTAATGAAAGCGAAGACCATACAATTCTTGCAGAGTTGCTTGTTGAAACGGAACTGAATAACGTAATTTCTCAACCCGGCTCATTCACAGTGATTGCACCCACGGATGAGGCCTTTGAAGCACTTGGAAGCGATCTGGATGAATTGAGAGCCGATCCTCAGCAGCTGCAAAATGTAATTATCGGGCATCTGTATCAGGGAGAAGTACCTTCTGAAGATGTAGAACCCAATGTGGGCGTTGAGGTTGTGGAAGGAGATATTGCCGCATCCAACGGTATTGTTCACGTTACCGACGAAGTAGTTATGACTGAATAACCATCAGAAAAAAATAAAAAAAAAGCTGCTGCGAATTATCGTGGCAGCTTTTTTTATTTTAAGGAAAAATTTTGATCATAACCCAGCACTTTAAATTCACAAACAGATGAGTATACCGCGATTTCACCTTGCCTTTCCCGTTAAGGAACTGGAAGATATTCGAACATTTTATGTTGACCTGCTTGGCTGCAAAACCGGGCGCAGTTCTGAGAAATGGATAGATTTCGATTTTTGGGGGCACCAGGTTGTGGCCCATGTAAGCACGGAAGATGCCGGGAAGTCCGCCTCAAACGAGGTAGACGGGCACAGCGTGCCGGCTAAGCATTTTGGGGTAATTCTGGAGTGGGATGAATTCCATCAGCTGGCCGATAAGCTCAAAAGCCACGGTCAGGAATTTGTGATAGAACCGTACGTTCGGTTTGAAGGAAAGCCGGGTGAGCAGGCAACCATGTTTTTAATGGATCCAAGCGGGAATGCCCTTGAGTTTAAGGCATTCCGCGATGAATCACAGATATTTGCAGTGTAGTTTTTTTCGGATTTTACGAATCCATAACGAGCACGGTTCTGAATCGTGCCTCGTTTTTAATCATGCGATCATAGGCTTCTGCTGCTTTTTCCAGGGGAAAGGTTTCGATCATGGGTACGGACCCTGAAAGTGCACTGAAGTTCAGCGTGTCTTCCGAGTCCATTGCGGTTCCGCTTGCGTGGCCGGTCAACGATTTTTTTCCCGTAATAAGCTGCATGGCCGAAACCTCAATTGGCTGCATATCTGCTCCAACGGCAACCACGCTGCCATTAGGCCCGAGCCCGTCAAAAATATCGGTTACGGCCTTGCTGCTGGGCGCCGTAGCCAGAATAATTTTTGCGCCACCCATGTTTTGCAGCTCCTCAACCACATTATCATCAGATGCGCTTAAAAAGCGATCGGCGCCCAGCTCCATGGCAAGCTTCTCTTTACTTTTTGATCCGGATATTGCAACGGTGCGAAAGCCCATCTTTTTGGCATACTGAATTCCCAGATGTCCCAGTCCGCCAATTCCCTGCACGGCTACGAGGTCTCCGGGACCGGCATCGGTATTTCGCAGTGCGTTAAATACCGTTACCCCGGCGCAGAGCAGGGGCGCAGCATCGGCCGATGAGAGGTCATCAGGCACCAGTGCGAGCGTCTCCCCGGGTGCGGCCATATACTCCTGGTAGCCGCCATCAAAAGAGATTCCTGTGATTTTTGCATTTTGGCAGTTAATAAAATCTCCCCGTCTGCAGGGTTCGCACTCAAAACAGTGCCCGCCGTGCCAGCCCACACCTACCCGCTGGCCCTCTTTCCATGCTGAGACGTTTGCCCCCGTTTTTTCGATGATTCCGACAACTTCATGTCCGGGAACCCTGGGATATTCCATTCCGGGAAACACACCCTCTTTCACAAACTGGTCGCTGTGACAAACGCCGCATGCTTCAACTTTTATAAGTACCTCATCGTCGTCTATTTGAGGTATTTCGCGCTCTACAACTTCGAAATCTCCGCCTTTTTTACTAATCTGAACTGCTTTCATAATCTCCTTTTACTGATTAATAGTTCTATTTGATCTTTTTGTATAACAGGCAGATAAGCTGCTTTCGTTCGAAAGATGGGATCGGGCAGAAAGTGCCGGAGGGCCAAAACATCAGACTTTGCCGGCAGACTCGATATAGGGCACCAGAGTTTCCTCAACAAATTTGAAAAAGAGGTCCTGGTAGCGCCGTGATCCGTTGCTTCTTCCAAGATCAGAAGTGACTGAGACCACCGTATCGAGCTCGGGGAAAATGAGAATATACTGCCCGCCGTTGCCCCACGCGAAAAAGAGCTGGTATTTACCAACCGGTTTTCGCCACCACATGTAGCCGTAATTATAGGGGTTGAACCGGCTGCGGGTATAAACATCAACCGATTCCATAATCCACTCTTTTGAGACAATCTCTTTGCCTTCATGAATACCCACGTTCATTACCAAAGTGCCGATTTTCAGCAGGGCTTCAGGAGAGAGTGCCATATTGTTTCCTCCCATATAAAATCCCTGGGGGTCGCGGTCCCAGCCGCCCGCCTCAATCCCCATCGGTTCAAACAGATATCGGATAGCAAACGCGCGGGTACTCATTCCTGTGGCTTTTGTGAGAATAACGGAGAGCAGATGTGAGCTGCCCGTACTGTAAAGCATATCTCCTCCCGGTTCGTCTGTCAATGGCATCGAAAGAGCGAAGTTTACCCAGTTAGGGCTGAGCACCCAGCGTCCGTAGTTTCTGAAGCTTGTGGTTTCCAGTCCGCTTCGCATGGTGAGCAGATCACCAATTGTAATGGCCTCTTTTACGGGATCGGGATTTTTGTCGAAATAGTCATCAAAAAAATCTCCGATTGTCTGGCCGGTTCCTTCGAGGAATCCCTCCTCAATTGCGATGCCAACCAGCAGGGAGAGTACACTTTTTGAAGCGGATTTAATATTTACCGGTTGTTTTGGATCCATTCCATATCGGTACTCTTCGTGAATCAACTCCCCATCTTTTTGAATCATCAGGCTCTGGATTGTGCCGATATCAAAAATTTCATCCAGAGGATCTGTATTTTGTCCCACAAGAACGGCTTTGGGAAGAAGAAAAATTAAAAATAAGAGATACCGATATTTCATTGGTTATAATTGGTTGTAAGACATCAAAAAAACGGCAAAATTCATCAAAACGTTTATTCGTATTGTTTTTTGAGAAGTTGACATTTTGAGTGCCATCATCAAGTTGTATATTTCAGAAAATAAATTCATGATATGAAAGATTCTATTCTGCTCTCAATAATTGTTACAACACACGCCAAAACAGAACATTTTAATACCCTGCTGGAAAATATTTTAGCATTTCAAAGCTCACGTTACGAGCTGATTGTGATCAACGACGGTGCGGATGTGGTAACGCAGCAGTTTATTGAGCGTGCTGCAAAAAAAAGTGATAACGATCGGGTCTACATTTTTGACCACGCAGAGCCGGCGGGGCGCGGAGCCTCGCTTAATGAAGCGCTGGTTCACGTATCGGGTTCGCTGGTGTGGGCTCCGCTGCGCGCAGACCGCCTGAATGAATCGTTATTAAATGAAGCCATCAGGAAATTTAAAGCCGACCCGGCCGCATTCTGGATTCTCGACTATAACCTTCCTTCAGAACCTGCAGAGTGGGTAAGTGCAGCCGATGAGGGGGATCTGCCAGACGACAGCTGTATTGTATGGAACAGAAACGTAATACAGCAGGAACAGTTTTTCTTCAACCCGTTTCTCGACCGCCTTCACGGGGCAGAGCTTGTTTACAGGCTGCGAGAAAGCAATGTATGGTATAAAACGGATCCATTTTTTGTTGTTGCCGACGATCAGTCTCCCCGCGCTTCGCACCTCGACATCCAGGAATTTTTATTTACTTCGCTGAGGTATCAGAAGGATACGGAATTAAGGAAGCAGGTAATCGGCGAACTCGGAGATCTTGATTCGCGTGAGCAGCGGCAGGTTACGGATGATGAGTTTTTGTTACAGGCGCGCCAGCTTTTGCGCCAGGGAGATGCAAAACGTTCTCTGGAGATGATAGAGAAGTTTTTGAAGAGAAATCCCGACCATCACGAAGGCCTGCGAATTAAAGTTACGGTTCTGGAGAAACTACGCCGCCATGTTGAGGCAGCAGAGCTGAAATATAATTTGCAAAAACAGCCCAAACCGGCCGAAGAGCAGGCCGAGCTGGAACTTATTCCCGAACAGCAGGCGGAAAAGACACCACTACCCAAAGAGATTCAGATCGAAACTTCGGTGGTTATTCCAACAACCGGCCATGGAAAAAATCTGCTCGAAAGAGCGATGGTTCATCTCGAAAAAGCAGCTGATCCATCAGCTACAGAGGTTATTGTGATCGATAACGCAAGCATCGACGATACATTCGATTATCTTGAGCAGCTTCGCGAAGCCAATTTTTTGAATATTCGCGTGATCACGAACTCTTCAAACAGAGGTTTTGCAGCATCAGTAAACCAGGGGCTTGATGCGGCAGAGGGAGATACGGTTTTGGTGATGCATAACGATGTGAAGCTGCAGCCGGATACTATCCGCATGTTGAGGAAAGCAGTGCTGCAGTCGGAACGCACCGCAGTGGCTGCCCCGGTAGTTTCAGAAACTGCAGTAAAGGCTCAATCAAAAAACCTGGATACGGACGAGCCATTACTTAAAACCGAGCGGGTTGACAGCTGCTGTTTTATGATGAAAAACGAACCTGATTTACGCTTTGATGAAGAGTACCGGCTCTGCTTTTTTGAAATCGAAGATTTTTGCAGGCAGCTTAAAAAGCAGGGTAGGGAGCTGGTTGTGGTTCGAGATACCGTGGTTGAGCATCAGCGCGGATCAACGCTGAATATGCTGGGGCTGGAGCTGAGTCCCGACCTGAAGTGGAAAAACAGGGCACTTTTTTATAAAAAATGGGGAAACAGGAAGACGCTTGAGGTTCCTGACGGAAATTCCCATCCCGATCGATTTCTTAAGCTGGGTGCTCCCGACAACCCGATGGATCCCGATCAGGCGTGGGTAGATGCCGTGAAAGCCTATCTTACCAATGAGGTGAAAACGGAGATTACAAGAGGTTCCTGGAGCGAGGATGAGCTGCTAACGATTGTGCTTACGCTGCTGATTGCAGATGAAAGGGAGCTCCTTCGCACGATGGAAGACAAACTCGAAAACATAAATCCCGATCGTACTCTGCTGATCCTGTTCGTCTACTTCTATTTTCAGAAAAATATATTTTCAAGGTGTGCACACTACATTGATATGGACGAATCAGGCCATCCCATTTTTGACCTGTTCAGGCTCAAAATGCTTGTGGCTGATAAAGAATTCGATGATGCTGTACCGCTTCTGAATAAACTTTTGGATGAGTTTCCGTCAAATCCGGAACTATTCCACCTTGCAGGAGATATGTACGAAAAGTCGGGGGAAACCGGGGAGGCAAAATCATTCTTTGCAATGGCCAATCAGCTCGATCCGTACCGTTTTCCGTCAAAAAACGAAGCTTTCGATATCAGTTTATAGCAGCCTAAGGCAGATCAGAATACTGCAGGGAAGAAGATATCTGAGAGCGACAGGCGGCTCAATTTTCCGCGGTTTTAAAAAGGCGGCCTGCGAGCTCTTTTACAAACCCTGCATGCTCTTCTTTCATCAAAACGCTTCGAAGGATTACGGCTTGCGGTACATCGGCTTCATAGTTCGGAAAAAGGGTGGTGAATTGTTCCGCCTCCAGTTTAAAGAGGCTGAGGTGAAACCCTTCGGCACGATCTTTCATGCCAAGCTCAAAAACCTGTCTGTTTATACGGTTAAGCTCACTGATTTTTTTTATTCCGGGCTCCTTAAAATATCCAAGAATATCGAGTTGAGGCTCTGATAAGATTTGCCAGCCGGGTTCATTTTTGACCATTTCTGATAGCCGGAGCGCTGCCGTTCTGGTGCTCGAAAGGACGGATCCCAGCCCATCTTTTGAGAGGGGGAGCAGCTGAAGCACCGTCCAGAGCGCGGCTGCTGCGGCCCCGGCCCTGGAGCATTCGATACTGATTTCTCCAAGGTGAAGCTCATCTGAGGTAAAGTAGGTGTAGGGGGAATCGTGTTTAAAATAGGTTCCGACCGCCGCGTCTTTATATAAAACGCTTCCGCATCCGTAAGGCTGTAATCCATGCTTATGGGGATCGATCACTACGCTGTCGCATTCGTGAAGCCGGTTCCAGTGGCTCGCAGAGGGGAGTTCATCAGAAATCAGTTTAAAAAAGCCGCCGTAGGCTGCATCAGCGTGAACCCGAATGCCATGCTTCCCGGCGATGTGTAACAGGTCGGACAGTGGCTCGGTAAAGCCAAGCCCTGTTGTGCCCATTGTTACAACCAGGGTGCCGATTTCGGATGCATTCTCTCTGATAAAATTCAAATCGGGTGAGCCTTTGTGGTCAACGGGAATTTCCATAAATCCGCAATTCAGAACCCGGCACATGCGTCTGTGTGTATAGTGGGCATTTGCGGTTGCTGCAATCGCCTTTTCGGGGTGAATTTCGCGGGCAATAAACAGCGCCTCGAGATTGGCAATGGTTCCGCCTGATGTAAGATGCCCGAGGTGGCTGCCGTCATAGCCGACCATAGATGCCAGATGTTTTACAACCTCTTTTTCCATTTCCGAGGTTGGCGGCCCGCCATCGAGGGCGTGGTTATTCGGGTTGATGGTCATCGTTAAGGCGTAGGCCAGCCATGCTGCAGGATGGGGGGGCTTTAGCATTTGCCCCGCATACTGCGGATGGTGAAACGGGTAGTTTCCCTGAAGCCTTTTGGCAAGCTTTTCTGTCGCCTCTGCTATCTTATGCGGATCCAGGTGACCGGGCTTCGGTCCGGTTTCTTCCCCGAAAGAATCTCTCCAGTCGTCGAGCTCCTTAACAAATTTTTCGAAGATCGGAAGATAGGGTGCAAAATTGTTCAATCTACTGCCTCAATTAATGGTTAACGCAGCGTGAATGATACTCCCAGAGAGAGAACCTGTGCTACCTGGATTTCATCAGAAAAATCATCGTCATAGATAAAATCGAGATTGAGAGATGCGTTCATAAATCTGTTTATATTGCCTGTAATTTTGTTTGAGAAATATAAATCTGTGCTGCTCAAAGATTTATTAAAGCTCGTAAATGTATTGATACTTGTTGAAAAAGAGAGATTTTCAGCAATTGCCGAATTAAAGTCGGAAGCAAGGGTGAGTCCGGCTTCCGAGCGGAACTGATCGCCGGCATCTAGTCCGTAAATTTCTGAAAGGGATTCATCGCTGATGTAGGTTTGCTGCAGCCCGAGCCCGGCTTCGAATGAAAAGTGTTCGCTGGGGATGTAGGCAATTCCAATATCTTCTGTGAAGTAGGCGGGTGCCAGAAATCTTGAAATTAACTCGTCTTCTTCTGTATCACCCGCTCCGTAGTTAAACCCTTTATCAAACTGGGTTCGAATCCTTACTTTTCCGAATGCTTTAAAGTCGGCCCCTTCATGTCCAAGGTCATATAAAAACTTGTTGAGAATAAGCAGGCGGTCATCAATTTTACGGGTTCCTTCATTCTCAATTTTGGTTTTACCGTATCTGAAATTAGCTAAAAAACCATAGGAGAATCGCCCCTCTCTGTAGATAGCCGTGTAGACAGAAGAGCCTGTAGCTGCGATGTTATTAACACCGCCCTGCGACCAGTTTGAATAGGAGGCCTGCGAGCCATTAATCCCGATATCCCAGGAGTTGTGCCAGCCGCTAAGTGTATCAGGAATAGAGACAGAGTCTTGTGCAAAAAGGCTGGGAACAAGTGAGAATAAGAAGATGAAAGAGTATGCCAGAATTTTCATTGTTTACTTAAAAATGGAGTTAAGATTGGTATTAGTTAGTAAGTACTACTCTTTTGGGATGTTTATTTTCAGTTTCAAGTTCAACATGTTCGTTGAGTTTTGTAGGTGCATGATAACCAACAATACTGGCCATCACAGGGAATTTTCGGTGTCCGCGGTCAACGAGAACAGCCGTCAGTATTTTATCGTAGCGTTCCAAGTCAGGAATATTTCTGATTGCCCGGAACATGGTGCCGCCGCTAAATATCACATCATCCACAACTACCAAAATCGATTCATCAGAAGGAGCAGGGATGGTATCGGATGGTTTATCGGGTTCATCATAAATCCTGTAGATTTCAGGGCATTTATTTCTGATTGTTTTCAGCTCCTGCAACAGAACATTTGTTAAAATAAATCCCCGGTTGTTTAATCCTGCAAGGGTGATATCCGCACTTTTGGCCTCCTCCTCAATTTGATAGGCCATTCTCTTGAGAGTTCGGTAAATTCGTTGTTCATTCAGAAGAATCATTGGGTGGTTAAATTTAGAATTAACTTTAAAATTATTTAAAATTAAAAGTATATAAAACAGATATACTGTTTGTACGTTACAAAATTGAATCAATACTAAAAATTAAATCAGGATGAAAGATCGAAAAAAACAGGTGGCAATTGCAGGAGGAAGTTTTATAGCCGGATTTGCCATTGGCGTCGTCACAAGCGAGTACCTTAAACAATTTTGCAGGGAATCATTGAATTCTGAGAAGGCAGAATCTATTCGTGAATTAAAAAAACAGCAAAAAGAGTTTATGATGCAGGTAAACCACAGGCTGTCCGATTTTCGGGAGCGTGTAAGAAAAGAGCTTCACGAACCGATCCCCGACTTATATAAAGCAACCGAAGGGCTTGCATTGGAAGAACGGGATATTGAAATTGACCAGTAGGCTGCTATTATGGCGTATAAGGAGAGCTTACTGCAATGGATATGGCAGGAGCTGCAATTTAACTGCAGCGATCTGCGCACTACGTGCGGTAAAAAAATTGAAATTCGGGATAATGGTACCCTGAATCAGGGAGCAGGGCCCGATTTTTTGGGAGCTCATCTCTTTATCGATGGTTTAAACTGGCACGGAAGCGTGGAAATTCACAGAACAGCAAAAGAGTGGGTTTCCCACGGCCACGATCGCGATGAGAATTTTAATAACGTGGTGCTTCACGTAGTTGGCAATAAGAGAGGGATGGCAGATGTGAAAACATCTGCAGGCTCAAAACCTTTTACGCTATGCCTGATTCCTTATTTGCAGCGCGGCCTTAACGAGCTTTTGCAGAACAGTAAAGGGAGTCACATCCCCTGTGCAGGTAATGTAGAGTTTATTCATCAGCGTGCGTTTGAGCAGCAGATTGAAGCTGCCCATAAAGAGTATTTCGACTTCAAGGTGAACGATATTATTGAGCTCTATCCGGCTGGAGTGCCTGTAATAATGGCCTGGAAACAGGCATTTACTCATCAGGTGTACCGAACACTAGGAATATCGGCCAACCGGGAGCAGATGAAAGAGCTTGGCAGAAGGGTGGCTGCGACAGATATTACGGCATATGATCTGGAGGGATGGCAAAAAGCTGTTGAGGGGAAAGCATTTGCCCCTGAGGATACTGGTGATGCCATTCACTGGACAACAACGGGTATTCGCCCTTCCGGCAGGCCGGAGATCAGGGTAAAACAGGCCGCTGCTTTTCAGTATGCTTCGGCAGCATTGAGTCCACGCGACTATTTGCAGGGCCCCGATGCTACCTGGCAAAAAATTCAGCAAACGATTCCTGAACATTCCAGGCCGGGAAAGCTGATGAATCGTCTTATCTACTACACTTCTTTTATTCCGGCTTTATACCTGCTCGGGAAACTATTGCACGACAAATCTTTGATGAATGAGTGCTACAGTTACTGGATGGAGCAGCCTTCTTTTGTTCCGGAGAGCATGCAGGTGCCGTTTACAAAAGCGGGTTTCCAGGTGAATGGGAAAATCAAAAAGCTGGGGCTGGCCCATCAATACAAGAGGTACTGCTCAATGAAGAATTGTCTGAACTGCAAAGTATTTAAAAATGCAATTCGCGCTTGATTGATTTCCTATCTCTATCTATCTTTGGGGTCTGTCAACAAAAATAGATTGCCCGGTCGTCTAATGGCAGGACAGCTGGTTTTGGTCCAGTCAGTGGGGGTTCGAATCCTCCCCGGGCAACACTACAATGAAGGGATGCCAGAATGGTTGTCCTTTTTCTATTTCTAAACCCGAATACTAAACAGCTCGTTGGATACGCCACTAGCCATATTTGCAGGGAGAAGTAATCTCGCGCTTTCGCGGGCTATTGCTGAAAGTTATGGCGCCGAACTTGGTGAAGTTACCATCAAATCTTTTTCTGATGGGGAGCTTTACGTTAAATATGAGCAGAGTATTCGTGGTGAAGATATTTTCGTTATACAATCAACACCCCCGCCGGGTGATAATATTATTGAATTACTGCTACTTTTGGATGCCGCCAAGCGCGCATCAGTTAAAAGGATTACTGCTGTTATACCCTATTTTGGTTATGCAAGGCAGGACCGTAAAGATCAGCCAAGGGTGTCCATTGCCTCTAAACTGATGGCAAACGTACTGGTGGAGGCAGGGGCAGACCGTATTTTAACGATGGATCTTCATGCATCACAGATCCAGGGATTTTTCGATATCCCGCTCGATCACCTGTATGCCAGCAGGGTATTTATTGATCACTACAAAAAGCAGGCAATCGAAAACCTTGTGGTTGTGGCACCGGATGTGGGAAGTTTAAAAATGGCTCGTTCTTATTCCAAAAAACTGGGAGCGGGACTTGCCTTTATCGATAAAAGGCGGCCCAAGCAGAATGTGGCAGAGGTAATGAATATTATTGGTGAGGTAAGCGGTAAAAATGTACTTATTGTGGACGATCTGATCGACACAGCAGGTACCATTACCAATGCCGCGTCGGCGCTAAAGGATCGCGGAGCCCTGAGTGTTGCGGCAACGTGCACGCATCCGATTCTGTCGGGGCCTGCATACCAGAGGATTGAGGACTCACCGATAGACGAACTTTTGGTGACAGACACGGTTCCCCTCAGGAAACCATCCGATAAAATTAAAGTTCTGAGTGTAGCAGGAATATTTGCTGAGGCTATACAACGAATTCATACAAATGACACCATCAGTGAATTATTTGATGATTAAATAGATAAAATAAAAACAATGAAGCAAGCAAACTTATACGATCTTAAAGGTGAAAAAAGAGAGGTTGGCAGAAAATCTGTTAATGTATTGCGCGACGAGCTAAAAGTGCCCGCCGTACTTTACGGACCTGAAATGGAAGAGAACATTCATTTTTCTATAGATGAATCTGATCTTGAAAAAATTCTTTCTGTCAGTGAAACCAAACTTCAAAACTTAACGGTTGATGGCAAAGAGTATAAAACTCTGCTGAAAAACGTTGAATTCGATCCGGTAACTGACCGGCCTCTGCATGCAGATTTTTATGTATTGGATCCGAAACGCCCGGTTAAACTGAACGTACCTGTACGCCTTAATGGCGTTGCCAAAGGTGTGCGCGACGGCGGCGGACGAGTTTTCCAACCGCTGCGAATTGTTCGCGTTAAGGTACTTCCGGAAGTAATTCCTGCACAGTTTGAGCTCGACATCACCGAACTGGGAATTGGAGATTCTCTGCACGTTAGCGAACTGCACCTCGAAGGTATCGATCCACTGGACGATCCGCGCAGGACCATTGTTACCATTGCGCCTCCGAAATCTGAATCAGTGTTCGAATCATCAATTCTTGACGAAGATGAGGAAGATCTTGAAGCAGGTGCGGAACTCGAAGGTGATGAGGAACTCGCTGAAGGTGAAGGGGCGGAAGAATCTGCAGAAGACGAAACAAAAGAATAATACGCTGTTCTTAGCATTATGGCACTAATTGTAGGGCTGGGAAATCCCGGACTTGAGTATGTAGGTACACGCCATAATGTTGGTTTCGAACTAATTGATATTTTATCGGATAAGCTGACCATTACCCTTCAGAAGGGTAGTGGTCTTTTTTTTATTGGCAGGGGCCAGTTCAAAAGCAGACCGGTTACGCTTTTGAAACCCACTACCTATATGAATCGAAGCGGGAAGGCGGTAACAAAAGCACTGTCGGTTACCGGAGATTCGCTTTCTGAATGCATGATTTGCTATGATGACATACATCTTGAGCCGGGCCGCATCCGAATACGGCCATCGGGCAGTGCAGGAGGGCATAACGGACTGGGAGATATTGTTAGACAGCTGCAGTCGAAAGAGATACCCCGCCTTAGAATTGGCATAGGAAATGATTTTGCCAGAGGCCGGCAGGCAGACTATGTTCTGGAGCCTTTTACGGCTGCCCAAAGAAAACAGATTGATGAGGCGCTTGAGGTTGCATCCGAGGCAATTTTAACGTTTATTCGTGGTGACATTGAAAAAGCTATGAATCTATTTAACTAACTAAGCACGACCGCTAACTTTAATTCAAACATCTATTATGGCTAATACAATTCTATACCTGATACCAGTGGCAGGTGTAATTGCCCTGTTATACACCTTTTTCAAATCTAAATGGGTATCGAAGCAGGAGATCGGTACCGAACGAATGGAACGCATAAGCAAGAGCATTTCTGCAGGGGCGATGGCATTTTTAAATGCCGAGTATAAAGTGCTTTCTGTATTTGTTCTTGTAGTAGCCGTTTTGCTTGCGGTAAGTGCAGATCCTGTAACATCGAGCTGGATGGTATCGATTTCATTTATCATGGGGGCCTTCTGTTCCGGGCTCGCCGGTTTTATTGGTATGAAGGTCGCAACCAAAGCGAATGTGCGTACCACACAGGCTGCGAGAACCAGTCTTGGAAAAGGACTGGAGGTTGCTTTTGCAGGTGGATCTGTGATGGGGCTTGGCGTTGTTGGCCTTGGTGTACTTGGCTTAAGTATTCTGTTTATCATTTTTGGCAACGTTTTTGGCCTTCAAGACGGCAGCGCCGTAAACAAAGTGCTGGCCATTGTAACCGGATTTTCTTTCGGTGCCTCTTCCATTGCCCTTTTTGCCCGTGTGGGTGGCGGTATCTATACCAAAGCTGCTGATGTTGGTGCCGATCTCGTAGGTAAAGTAGAAGCAGGAATTCCTGAAGATCATCCGCTGAACCCGGCCACTATTGCCGATAACGTTGGCGATAACGTGGGAGACGTTGCCGGAATGGGCGCCGACCTTTTTGAGTCATACGTTGGATCCATCATAGGAACAATGGTTCTTGGTGCTGCTTTTATTATCGGTGCTACCATTGATGGCGGTGGATGGGCGGATAATTTTAACGGTTTGTCTGCGGTAATTCTCCCCCTGGTTCTTGCAGGTGTTGGAATTTTGACCTCGATTTTCGGAACCTTCTTCGTTCGTGTGAAAGACGGCGGGGATCCGCAAAAAGCTTTGAACCTGGGTGAATTTCTCTCTGCAGCCGTTATGCTTGTGGCATCGTTTTTTATTATCAGCTGGATGCTGCCCGAAAGCTGGACATTCAACGGCGTTACATACTCAAGTATGGGAGTGTTCTGGGCTACCATTTTTGGCCTTGCAGCCGGTCTTTCCATCGGTTTGATTACCGAACACTACACAGGAACCGGCACAAAACCGGTTTGGTCCATCGTTAAACAGTCGGTAACAGGTTCTGCAACGAACATTATTGCAGGATTAGGCGTAGGTATGATTTCAACAGCTATTCCGATTATAATCATAGCGGTTGCTATTATGGGAGCCTTCCATTTTGCAGGCCTCTACGGTATTGCCATTGCGGCCGTGGGAATGCTTTCCAATACAGGAATCCAGCTTGCTGTAGATGCGTATGGGCCTATTTCTGATAATGCAGGCGGCATCGCTGAAATGGCGGAGCTCGAGCCTGAAGTGCGCGAACGCACCGATAAGCTGGATGCTGTAGGTAACACTACAGCAGCCATTGGTAAAGGATTTGCCATCGGTTCTGCTGCTTTAACTGCCCTTGCCCTTTTCGCTGCTTTTATTACCGCTTTTGAAGCAGCAAACCCCGGTATTGAAGTAATAATCAGCGTTACCAACCCCTCTGTTATGGCCTCTCTCTTTGTAGGAGCCATGCTTCCTTTCCTGTTTTCTGCCCTTTCCATGCAGGCCGTGGGACGTGCAGCTATGAGCATGATTGAGGAAGTTCGCCGCCAGTTCCGCGACATTCCTGAGTTGACAAAAGCACTTGCTGCAATGAATAAGAACGAAGGCAAAGAGCTTAAAGACTGGTCGCCGGCAGACCGTGCAACCTTCGAGGCTGCTGATGGTAAAGCGGAGTATGAAAAATGTGTGGCAATCTCGACGAAAGCTTCTATACGCGAAATGGTACTGCCCGGCACGCTTGCCGTTGTAGTTCCGGTTCTCTTTGGCTTTGTGCCGGGATTTCTGAGTGAAAGCCCCACTCTGGGTGCCGAAATGCTGGGCGGTTTGCTGGCCGGTGTTACGTCGGCAGGGGTATTGATGGCGCTCTTTCAGTCAAATGCCGGTGGCGCATGGGATAATGCCAAGAAAATGATAGAAGAAGGCGTTACCATCGACGGAGTTGAGTATGGTAAAGGCTCTGAGCCCCATAAAGCCGGTGTTGTGGGTGATACCGTTGGAGATCCGTTCAAGGATACTTCAGGCCCGTCACTTAACATTCTGCTTAAGCTGATGTCGGTTGTTGCCCTGGTTATCGCAACAATGATTTAGAAGAGTTATAGATTTCACGACTATAAAACCCCGGTGAGCGATTGCCGGGGTTTTTTTGTTTACGGATAACGCTGAAGTAATCTAAAATTTACGCAACAGAGTATGGATATTTTTAAACTGATATATGAACACGATTTGAGGCTTGATACACTGAGAGAGCGGCACCTGGACCGTTCAGAACAGGAGATATCGACATCGCTTGAAGATTTTTTGAAACCCGATCCCACCTATTCAAAATTCTATATCACAGGAACAGATCTCGCAGACAGGCAGTTTGGACTGAACTGTTTGAAAAATTACCGTGCTGTTTTAAGTGCACTTGAGCTTGCATTCGAAGACAAAGAGCTTTTTTTGAAGGGAAACCCGGTTAAACTGGACCATTTTCTTGAGTTTGCTGATATCGGTGATCCTTTAATCATTTCTGAAGAGAAAGTGTGCAGCTGGAATATAGAGAAGCTAAAAATAAACAATGATAACAATGTGGGGCATATCAAAACGGAAATTGCTGAGGTCCTGAAATCTGACGATTACATTCTCTATAAAGAGAAAGCTCATCAGGGGTTTGATCTCCATCTCTTTTCAAAAAAGAATATCTACAGATCTCTTTTCTATCCTCTTCAAAAACTGGTGGGAGAGGACTTCCGTTTTTTTAGTATCAATGGTAAACGTATTCGCTCCGAGCGAAAATTTTACTTTGAAACGTGGACACTGGACAGGCCGCCGCACGGAGCCGAAGAGGTTTTTAAAGAGACTGTTCTTTAGCTTAAGGGTTCACTAAGCATGATGCAGCGCGGGCTCTGCTCACTGCTGTAGGAGCTGCCATCGTAATTTCCATATACATCAGTGATTTTTAATCCGCACTCTTTCAGATGAGATTTGAACCAGTTCAAATCATACAGCTTAACCCGTTCGGTATGTTGTATGGGCTCGCCTGTTTCGGGGTTGGCAAGTGATATCCTTTTAAATACCATATTTTCTTCAATTTTTCGCTCAATGGAAAAAAGGACGCCATCAATCGTTATTTTTTCAGCGGGGATCAGCTTCATTTTAACATATTCGGGGTTCAGATAATCCATCAGAAACAGTCCTTTATCCTTCAGCATAGAGCGAATATTCATCAATACCCTTATGTTTTCATCATCATCAAGAAAATAACCGAATGAAGTAAAAAGGCTGACAACGGCATCAAAGATGAGTCCGGGATTCTCCCTCATATCACCAGTGAAAAACTGCACATTCCCGACCTGTTCCTTTTGGGCTCGTTTTTTTGCTTTCTTTATGGCTGTTTCAGAAAGATCGATTCCGGTTACATCATATCCTCTTTTTGCCAGCAGTATCGAGTGTCTGCCCCTCCCGCAGGCAAGATCGAGCAGATTGGGATGTGTATGAACGGGAATTACCTTTTCTATGATGACTGCTAATTTTGCAGCATCATCCATATTTCTGTGAGAGTATAATTTCTCGTATAGCGGGCTGTTAAACCATTTCTCGAACCAGCTCATGTATGTCCTTCTGTTTACTAAATTGGGAAAAATCTGCTCATCAAACCGAAACGCCTTATCTTAGTGCTTTAAAATCTATCTTGCAAAGGCAGAGGCTCTTTATCTATGAATTTTACCAAAAAGTTAGAACGTGCAGTCGAAAGCAGTGAATCACTTCTATGTGTGGGGCTCGACCCCGATCCATCGATGATTCCTGCTCCGCTGAAAGGAGAAATTAGTGATGATTCGAAGTTGATTACAGAATTTTGTCTTCGGATAATTGAGGCCACGAAGACGTCCGTTTGTGCCTATAAGCCAAATATGGCTTTTTTTGAAGCGCTTGGGAGCAAGGGGTGGGAAGCTCTTGAACAGATTGTGGACGCCATACCATCAGGTAAAGTGATTATAGCTGATGCCAAGCGCGGAGACATCGGAAATACGGCTGCGCGCTACAGTGAAGCACTGCTGAATCGCCTTGGTGCCGATGCCGTGACGCTAAACCCGCTGATGGGCCTCGAAACGCTTGATCCTTTTTTGAGCAGTGAAGAGAAAGCCGCGTTTATCCTGGTAATGACGTCGAACAGAGGTGCGGCAGACTTTTTGCAGCGCAGGTTTGAAGGCAGGATGTCTTTAGGTGAATATATTGCAGAAGAACTGAGTAAAAAACAGGGTCGAAGCGCAGCTCACATAGGTATGGTTGTGGGGGCGACTCAGGCCGGCTGGATGGAACCCGTTTTAAAAGCCCATCCCGAAGCGCATCTGCTTATTCCCGGTGTTGGTAAGCAGGGAGGTTCTGTTGATGAAATGGATGATGTACTTCGAAACCACAAAGGGCTGCCGATATTTAACTCATCCCGGTCTGTAATCTATGCGGGCGGAGATAACGATGAGTGGGAAATGAAAGTGGGAGAAGCGGCAACCGTTTTAAAACAGAGTTTGGAACCGATTACAAGAAGATATGTCTCGAAATAGACCCGAAGTAATTTTATATACGGATGGTGCATGCAGCGGAAATCCAGGGCCGGGCGGATGGGGAGCTCTGCTGAAATATAACTCCAGGGAGAAAACCCTTTCAGGCGGAGAGCCGCATACTACCAACAACAGAATGGAGATGCGAGCCGTAATTGAGGGACTAAAGGCGCTAACCATGCCGTGCCACGTAAAGATTCACAGCGACAGCGCACTCATCATCAACGCCTTTACCAAAGGGTGGATTGAGAACTGGCAAAAGAGAGGATGGAAAAAATCGGACAAAAAGCCGGTTGAAAACCGTGAACTGTGGGAAGAAATGATGGAGGCCGGCAAGCCGCATACGCTCGAATGGATTAAAGTAAAAGGGCATGCCGGCGATATTCTGAATAACCGCGTGGATGCTATAGCCGTGGAGGCGTCGCAACGGTATAAATAAAAAGCCCGGCATTCGAAGCCGGGCTTAGGCGTTATTCTGTTTGGGAAAAGAGACTATCCAAAAATGGATTTAAGGATTGCTGAATGCTTCTCTTTGTTTTTGAGTATAAGCATAGGCACCCCAAAAGCGTAGTTGGCCATTCTTTCAGTGAAATCGTGGCGGAGCATGTCAGCCAGTTTTTTCGATTTTGAGCCAATGATGATCAGATCGGCCTGCTTATTAATGGCCTCTTCATACACATAGTCTGCGTGCCTGCCATCACTGAGCTTGCTGAGTATAAATTCTACCCTGTCGGGGATGTCGTATTTTTTGATGAATTCACTCTTCTTCTCCTCAACTTCTTCCCTGATTTCCTTCTTATCCTGCTCCGAAAGCATATAGGGAAAAAACTGGGCCCTGTATTCAAAAATGTGCTGTGCGAAAACCTTTCCATCTTCGCTGTCCGAAAGCTTTAACGCTGCCTTTACACCGTTGGCCGACTGCTCGGAAAAATCTACGGGTGCCAGTACATTGTGCAGCTGGTACCTTGCATTTTCCGGAACGAACAGAATGGAGGTTGGTACATATTTGAGCACACGTTTGGGAATAACGCCTTCACCAACGTAACCCTCTTTTTTACCCATAATAAGCAAGTCGGGCTCAATACTTTTATCAATTCCGATGATTTTATTCGTTGGCCTTCCTTCCTTTATCAAAAGGCGGATTTCCCCTCCCGTTTTGTCGAAATGGTTCTCTATGCGTTCATTCAGCTCACCCCGGATAATTTCATCGAACTCCTCTTTGCTGCTTATTTCCGGAAACTGGTCGATGATCTCCCTGGATGTTGGTCCGATGTCCACAATATGGAGGAAAGTTATAGTCTCGGGGCCGATTATATCCGCCAGAAACCTGGTGTATCCGATTAGCACATCGTCCATTTTGGACAGGTCGAGGCATACAAGCCAGTGTTTTGAATTGTTCATAATGGTTCTCCTAATTTCTAATTTTTTTTCTGTTTTTTTATGGCATTTGCTACAATATCCCTGTAAGATTCGCGCTCTTTTTCTCTGTCTTTATGCATCAGCTCATGGTGTTCCTGGCTGAGGCCCTGCTGAAGGCTGTAGCACATCACCAGTAATATGATAACAAAGGGCAAGCCTGTACTAATTGCTCCGGCCTGAAGCGCTCCCAGCCCTCCGCCTAAAAGTAGTACAGCAGCAACAGCACCTTCGGTGGTTGCCCAGAAAATACGCTGGCCAACGGGTGAGTTGATTTTTCCGCCGCTTGTGAGTCCGTCAATTACGAGTGAGCCCGAATCAGACGATGTCACAAAAAAGCTGAGTACCAGAATTATGGCAAGAAAAGAGGTGATTGTGGAGAGGGGAAACTGATCAAGCAAAATAAAAAGTGACGTTGTTTGATCTGCCTCTACAGCACTAGCAATCTCTGCAATGCCGCCGGTTTCAAGAAAAAGCGCACTTCCGCCAAATCCGCTCATCCACAGGAAAGTAACCATTGTGGGAACTATAAGAACCCCGAGAACGAACTGTTTAACAGTCCGGCCTTTCGAAATTCTTGCGATAAACATTCCTACATAGGGTGACCATGAAATCCACCAGGCCCAGTAGAAAACGGTCCAGGTGGTCATAAATTCACCTTCCTCAAACGTCTGAGTCCATGTGGCGTAAGTGGCAAAATTCTGGATATAGTGTCCGGTACTTTGGATAAACGTTCCAAAAATGAAGAGCGTTGGACCTACAACTATAATAAAAAGCAGGGAGAGGCCGGCGAGCCGAATGTTGAACTCACTCAGAACCTTCACGCCTTTATCAATGCCAAGTACAACGGATATGGTGGCTATCGCGGTAACGGCAGCGATGATAATCACCTGTAAGTTCACTGTATTTTCCAGTCCGAAAACATATTCAATCCCGGCTCCTGCCTGTGAAGCCCCCAGCCCGAGCGATGTGGCCAGGCCAAAGAGTGTTGCGAGAACGGCCAGGATGTCAATTACGTCTCCCATCCAGCCGTTAATGCGGTCACCCAAAAGGGGGTAGAAAACCGAGCGAAAAGAGAGGGGAAGATCTCTGTTGAAGGCAAAGAACGCCAGTGCCAGGGCGACTATGGCATATATGGCCCAGGCATGCAGCCCCCAGTGCAGAAAGGTGATCCCCATTGCGTCGCGAGTGGCGGCAATTGTGCCTTCATCAGCATGTGGGGGATAGAGCAGGTGCCACATAGGTTCTGCAACGGCAAAAAACATGAGGCCAATTCCCATTCCCGCACTGAAAAGCATGGCGAACCATGCGGCTGTGCTGAACTCCGGCTTGGCTTTTTCTCCGCCCAGCCGTATGGATCCGTATTTACTGAATGCAAAGTATAGAGAAAAGCCGATAAAAATGTTTACAGCTGCAACAAAAAGCCAGCTCGCCCACCCGGTGATGCTGATTCGCGCGGTGTTGAATGCCTCTTCGGCTGCGTCACCGGCTATCAGTGTTCCAATAATGAGTGCGGCAATTAAAATCACTGACGGCCAAAAAACCGGGCCGTGAATATCGAAATATTTTTTTATACCGTTCTTTTCGGATGCCGGTTTTTCATCTTGTCCTCGTAAAGCCATATTGTTTTACGTTGGTTATTGATTAATGGTATATGTTGGAGTAGGTTAGCATTATTTATATCAGAAATAGAAGCCAATGTTAATATTGAACCGGATGTTGTACTCAGACTCTCCAATTCCAAGGTCTTCGTGTCCCGGCCCCACACCAACTCCGAAATTATCGGTTAACCACGGTTGATTTACACCTTGGGCAATATCAAAATAGGTGAAAACAGGTCCCGCACTAACTAAAAATCCGGTAATGTTTTGTATAGTTGACTGGAAATTATCATCAAGAGTGAGCTGATCCCCGGTAGCCCTGGTCGTTGTCCCTTCCCCGATTGTATTTTGCATATAGCTAAAATCATTGTAAAAATTCAGGTTGGTTATCGGTCCCCATTGCACATCATAAGAGTACGAGATCCCCAGAGTAGCAATCCACGCCTCCGTTGAAACTTCATAGGGTATACCATAAGCTCCCATATATGCAGTACTCAGGTCGTTACCGCTATCATCAACGGCATCCATCGAATAGTAGAGAAATTGCGGCATAATGTTGAAATTACCTGAATTAAGGTTGGCATGAACTGCTGCTGCAATTTGTCCGTTAAACTCTTCAATTGCAGAGTTGTAGAGCTGACCATATTGAAGAGAACCCCCAAATTCACCGCTGTCGAATTGGTAGGCTCCACGAACGTTAAATTGATTTCGTTCGGTTAGCGATGCATTCCCGCCCGGAACCACGTCATACGAGTATCGGCCAGAGCCGCCCACTCCAAAATTTGAGTCGCCTCCGTTCGATGGGCCTTCAGGTTCAGCCTGAAAGAAATAGGCAAAATCCCACTGAAAATTATCGGTGTGTTTGGTGAACTTAATTCCCATGTCGTGGTCGTCTTCGAGCCCAACATAGTAGGGCAGACTGAACCACCAGTTGTGTGAATTGTACTGAATATTGCCAAACGGTACTTGTGTAACACCAAGCTGTACTTCGGTTTGCTCTGATATCTGATAGTCGAGCCACCCCTGTTTGATAAAATGTGTCCCGAACGTAGGGTAAAACCGGTACTCAAAGTTAAGCCCGATTCCGCCCGGATTATCGTAAAGAACATTAATTCTCCATGTATCAAAGGTAAACTGAGAACTGTTTGCATCGATTTCACTCTCGTAGCTGGTAAGTATCATATTGTAACGAACAGCGCCGCCAACGTGAAGTGAAGGCTCATCATCGTTCTCATCACTTTGTGCCAGCAAATAGCAGGGGATGGCTGTGAACGCCATCAAAATAGTAGTTAAAAAAATGAACTTTAAAGTAGATTTTAAATCCATATATTGGAATAATATTACAGTTAAAATTTTATGTGATTAGTTAGTCATCAGAAAGATAATATCTTTGATGTCGGTTTCATTCCGTCAGAGCAGGGATAAAGAAACTTAGTGCGATTTAAATCATTTATCAAAAAGAACTTTGACGGGTATGTGTTCAGGAAAATTATAAATAAAATACAGTGTAAAATATAAGATTTTGACACTTATATTTTTCTGATGAGAGATAAAATATCAGTCCAATAAATAGATCTCAGGAAGCCGCTGATATTCAGTTTGGTGAACGAAATTTTCATCTTTTCTGATTATCAAAAGCAAAAGGGTATGTATGAATATTGTTTGGTATCGGAATGATTTAAGGGTTAAGGATCATCAGCCGCTCTCAGAGAGTTTGCGGGGCGGAGAAAGTGTGGGCCTCTATTGTTTTGATCCGATACAGTTTCGAAACGCACAGTACGGTTTTAAGAAGACAGGATCGCTGAGAGCTCAATTTCTGATAGAATCGGTTCAAAATTTAAAGAAGAATCTTAACGGAAATCTTATTGTAAAATTCGGACCTCCTGAGGAGGTGATTCCCGAAGTAGCAGAGAGCTTGAACGCAGACGCAGTATACTGCAGTGCAGAGGTTACGTCAGAAGAGCTTGGAACAGAGCGCCTGGTAAGGGATAAACTTAATGATATTCCGGTTCACTCTTTCCACACCCACACAATGTATCATCCCGACGATGTTCCTTTCGAACTTCAAAATATACCGGATGTATTTACCCGGTTCAGAAAAGAGGTTGAAAAGAGGTCTGAAGTGAGAGATCCTCTGCCGGTTCCCGATTCACTGCCTGAACCTGATCCAGGGATCGATTATGGCGGTATCCCGTCTCTGGAAGATTTAGGGCTGCAGCCAGTGGGGATGGACAAACGATCTGTAATTCCTTTTAAGGGCGGAGAGGATGAGGCCTGGAACAGGCTGAATCACTATTTTTTTGAGGCAGATGAGCTTCGAAACTACAAGTTTACCAGGAACGGACTGCTGGGCAAAAACTATTCAAGTAAATTTTCACCATGGCTGGCTCACGGCTCTATTTCGGCACGTTCTATTCATAAGAAAGTAGAGGAGTATGAAAATACCATCCACAAAAATGTTTCGACCTACTGGCTTAAGTTCGAATTAATTTGGCGCGATTACTTCCGCTATTCTGCCATGAAACATGGTAACAGCATTTTTCATCTGGGCGGAATTCAGGAAAAAAAATTAAGCAAGAATACAGATTCATTGGTTTTCAAACAATGGGCAGACGGGGAAACGGGTATCCCGTTTATTGATGCCAACATGCGCGAGCTTAACAGTACGGGGTATATGAGTAACCGCGGACGCCAAAATGTGGCAAGCTTTCTGGCTCAAAACCTGAATTTCGACTGGCGATGGGGGGCCGCATGGTTCGAATCAAAGCTGATTGATTATGACGTATGCAGCAACTGGGGAAACTGGGCCTACAATGCAACGGTTGGGCACGATCCCCGAAACCGATATTTTAATATTGTTGGGCAGGCGCGCAAGTACGACAAAAAGGGAGAGTATGTTCGCCGGTGGCTTCCTGAGCTAAAGGAGCTCCCATCGGAGTTTGTACATGAACCGCATAATATGACACCGGACCAGCAAGAGCTCTATGGCGTAAGAATCGGCCGGGATTATCCTGAACCGGTTATTGATCTGGAGAAGAGTTATGAAGAGATAAAACAGAGAGATTGATATTTTTATTCAGGGATTTTTTCAAGGATGTAACTCTCTGCAAGGTCACCGGTAATTTGTTCACCTTTCATATTTAGCTGAACAACTCGATTTTCCTGCACAAGATATTCAGACGGACGGCTACCGGCATCTACACCGAGCTCAATTTTACTGCCTGTTTCGTTCCAGGTAAATGATCCGTCTGTTTTAAAGAGGCTGTCACTTTTTCCGATATATCTTGTAGTGAGCTCATAGGTTTCATCATAACTGAGCGTCAGCCGTGTTTCAATTCCCCGGCAGTCTGCACAGGGAGTGGTTCCCGCGTATGTTCCGGCCCAGTCGAGGGAATTTCGGCTGTAGTGTGCAGCATCCGGAACCGGCTCTCCAGTATTGTCCGATTCTGCTTTGTTTTGCGAACCACAGTGCGCTGCAAAAAGCGGAAGTAACATCAGTAAAATGAAACCGGCAAGTACTCTTAACATGACATAACAGGAGTATATTTTTGATTTATTCCTGCATAGCTGATTTAGTATAAATTGTTTCCGTTATACATGAAACAACTACATACAGAAGGCACAGAACAAGCCTTGAGATATTCTGTGAAAATCGCGGATCAACATCATATAAAGCAATTAGAGTTTGCTCTATTGCCACTGAAACACAGAAGGCACAAAATCTTCTGTATTTCAGCAGCATTTTTTATGCACCCGATAAATTCGGTTCCTACTCCTCACCCATATAAGGATACCGCCAGTCTTGAGGCGCTACAGTTACTTCTTTGATAGCGCGTGCCGACATCCATCTGAGCATGTTAATAATACTTCCTGCTTTATCATTCGTCCCCGATTTACGCGATCCGCCAAAGGGCTGCTGATTCACAATGGCGCCGGTTGGTTTTTCGTTGATATAAAAGTTACCTGCGGTCTGTCTGAAGCGATCCGACATCATTTTTATCACGTGCCTGTCTTTGGCAAAAATGGCGCCCGTAAGTGCAAATGGTGAGGTGCTGTCGCAGAGATCGAGCGTCTCTTCAAAATCTTCGTCTTTGTAGACATAAATGGTTAGAACCGGGCCGAAAATCTCTTCCTGCATGGTTTTGAACTTCGGATTGGAAGTGAGAATGACGGTTGGCTCAATGAAATATCCTTCGGAGTCATCATAACCACCGCCTGCAATAATTTCAGCATCATCGGCCTGCTTAGTGTAGTCGATATAGCCAGAGATCTTGTCGAAAGCTTTACGGCTGATAACCGCTCCCATAAAGTTTGAGAAATCTTCCACATCACCGACTTTAATCTCAGATATTTCTGCAAGGAACTTCTCTTTGAATTCGCCCCATAGCGACTCGGGGAAATACATTCTGGATGCAGCTGAACATTTCTGTCCCTGGTATTCGAAGGCTGCTCTCAGAGCTGCCACAACAAGGTCGCTTACGTTAGCACTGTTATGGACAAAAATAAAATCTTTACCCCCGGTTTCGCCAACAACACGCGGGTAGGTATCATAAAGATCAATATTTTCGCCAATAGTTTTCCAGAGATGGTTAAACGTTCCAACAGAACCGGTAAAGTGGAGTCCGCTCAGGTGTTTATTGTTTAAAACGGGATCTCCCACGTCGGCTCCCTCTCCCGGGAGAAAGTTAATCACTCCATCGGGCATCCCGGCCTCTTTCAGCAGCTTCATAAAGAAATAATTGGAGTACACCGACTCGATGGATGGTTTCCACAGCGCCACATTTCCGCACATTGCCGGAGCACTTGGCAGGTTCCCCGCGATAGCTGTAAAGTTGAACGGGCTAACCGCAAAAATGAATCCCTCCAGCGGGCGATACTCCACCCGGTTCCATACGCCATCGGGGGAGTAGGGCTGCTCGGTCATAATTTTTGTAAGGTACCAGGCACCGAATCTCAGGAAATCGGCCAGCTCTCCTGCCGCTTCAATTTCTGCCTGATGCGGAGTTTTCGACTGCCCCAGCATGGTTGAGGCGTTCATCGTATCGCGCCAGGGCCCGGTTACAAGATCAGCTGCTTTTTGAAAAACAGCTACACGCTCTTCCCAGGGAAGGTTCGCCCAATCTTTTTGAGCTTCCAGTGCAGCCTCAACAGCCATATCAACCTCTTTCTCTCCGCAGAGATGAACGGTTGCCAGTTTATGACCGTGGTTATGAGGCATTACCACATCAGCCGTTCTGCCGGTTTTCACCTCTTTCCCGTTTATGATAGCAGGAATTTCAATAGTTTCTGATTTTAACTCCTTGAGGCGATTTTTAAGAGATTCGCGTTCCGGTGTTCCCGGCGCGTAAGAGTTATAAGGTTCATTTTTTGGTTCCTGAATGTTGAAATAAGCGTTAGGCATGGCAGTACTTTTTATGTGTTTACTTTTTATTTTTTCTGATGGTAAGATAATGGATTTCGGGCGGAAAATAAGGCCGGTTCTCTGTCAATTGAATGCGGCAGATAACTTGATGAAGCAGTGATAGAGAGGATTGGTTTCTCAAACACAGACGTGAGAAAGGGAGGGATAAAAAAAGGAGACTCTCCATTCAGAAGAGTCTCCCTAACCTTAACTAATACGATTCAGCAGAATAAGCCGATCATATCAGATTCTTGTCAAAATCAAAATGCCTGCTGTTGAAAACAGATTTCCATTTGTTGCAGGAGGTCTTTTTTTGGACTGTAAAAAGCAAAAGATTATGAGCCGGAGGTCCATTTTGGAGTAAGGTGATTTTCGAATTTCTCACATTATAGGTCCATAATCTGTAGACTTTTTGAAGTTTGTATTCATTAGGAATAATAATAAGAAGATAAAATATTGTTATAAATTAACTTAACATTTACAAACTTATTTTTAAGTCCATTCAGAATAATTGGAGATGTTGCCGGAAGGATTGTGCATGAAACAGAAATTTGATTATTTGGGCGGGCATACTGCTGGTGAATCTACTTTTCAGGACGTGGAGGCCATCGAACTATTGAGCATATCCTGGAGAAGCTTGGAGTGAGGGTATAATCTGCAGAAAAAATCAATAGTTTTTATAAAAGTCTCATACTGGCAGAGATTTTGGTAACAAATACCAGCTCTGAGTAAAAAAATCCGGCTTCTCACCGGAGCGGCTGTTTTACCCTTGATTTAAAATCGATGAGTGTATGATACTTTCATGGTGCCGGAACGCTGCAGCGTATCAAAGCGGGTATTTTGCTCGAGCCAGTTGTGGCTGTAAACCAGGAACACATCTGACCCGGGAGTTATGATCCATCGAAGCCTGTTATTTGTAGCGAGCAGCTTGCTGAGATTGTCGTACTGTACGTTTGTGGTTAAAAACAGGGATGTTGTAAGGTCAAGGTTCGCGGTAAAACGGAAAAGATCAGCCGAAAAATCGCCCTCAGCCAGGTTAACATTCGTTCTTACATACTCGGGGGAGAGTTCAATGCCCGGGAATGGCCGAACAGTAAGCTCTGAAGCATACTCGGTGCGGGTTCCTGACCAGAATTCGCCTGATTCCAGCTCCAGTACAAGAGACACTTTCCGGAATGAAGCCGTCGCAAATCTTGAAGAGAAGAGATAGCTGGTATATTCACCCTCAGGAATAATCAGGCTCCCATCTCTTCGAATGTCAAACGGCCTGTCCAGAAACTCGTAGTTACGGGTAACATTTATCATGAACATCTCATCACTCATAAAATCGATATTGAAAAGCATTAATCGAATGTCCTGAGTAAGGAGATTAAAGTCCATGTCCATAAGGTGTTCCAGCCATACATTCCACTCCAGCTGGCGAATCCAGTCGCTGTTTGAAATTTGCGGCGCGTAGCTTACGGAAGGATTTAAACGACGAAATCCGTTGCGCTGGGTAAAGCCTACCGCGGGATTAAAGGCACTTCCCAGTTCCCTGTACGATACATGCCCGAACCAGGGCTGATTGGGAAAATTAAGCCTCATTCCGCGTGAGGAGCGGTCCCAAAGATCTGTTGTATTGTCGCTGGCAAATGGTGAATTATGGAATACAAAAAATGCCTGAAACTGGAGATTCTTATCACCTAAAAAAGTAGATGTGCCCAGCTCCGCATCGGCACCAAGCGTGTGCCGGTCCAGGAAATCAATGGTTCCGGTTTCGTCATTCTCTGCAGATCTCCGTGTATAGATGAGCCCGACTGTACTTTCACTGCCTACATTTCGCTTAAGGCGCGCAACGGTGTAGTGCTCTGAATCGATATCCCCTTCAGTGGCGGTATTTACGTGAAGAAAAGCCAAGTTATACGGCCCTGTGTTCCCCAAAAGGCGCGCTCCGAAATTGATGGGTACCGGCCTGCCGTCCTGAAGCCCGATACTGCGGCTAAAAAACGGAAACACGCGGCTTCCCGGTGCAAATTCATAAATATTCGACCCCTCAAGAAAAAAGTCGCGCTGCTCGGGAAACATGATGGGGAAACGCGTTAGATTAACCTGACGCTGATCAACTTCTGCTTCGGCAAAATCGGTATTTACGGTAAACGAGGCCCTCAAGCTTGGAGTGATGCTGTAGTTGACGTCGAAACCACCATCGGCTGAGGAGGTTTGGTTTGTTCCGGTCTCTGTGGTCTCTTCACTGCCGGTAACAATTCCAAAAGGAACCACTTCGAGCCCTATTCCCTGCGACATACCCGTAAGTCCGGTGAGTACTCCGGCATTTTGAGGGCGCTCAATACCCTGATTTCGCAGATGCCCCGACCATAGCACCGTTTCACTTTTTCGGCGTATAACCCTCATAAAATTAATCCCCCAGCGGTCACTGTCGGGATCAAAATTAAAGGTTCTGAAGGGGATCCGTATCTCAGCCGACCAACCAACATCGGTAATTACCGCCCGTGCGTCCCAGATTCCGTCCCAGTTCAGGTTTATTGACGACCCCTGTCCCGTGGTAATCAGTCCGTCTGTTCGCAGACCATTCGGGTTAATTTCCATAAAATATGCGCTCCGCTGGTCGTTAAAGGTGTCAAAAATCCAGGTAAACCGTTCGTCAGCCTCAATCCGTGCGTCGCGTCTTTTTTGTGAAGCTTTGATGCCCGATGGATTGCTATCGAACAGAATCACACCTAAATAGAGATACTCATCATCGTAGGCAATTCGCACTTCTGTTTTTTCTGAAGCGGGAGAGCCCTCGCGTGGTTCCTGCTGCAAAAACCCGGTTGCGGGCTTAATGGCATCCCAGAATGCTTCATTAACATGACCGTTAAACTGAAATTGTTCAGGATTTTCGAGTTTATAAGCCTCTATTTCCCTTCTGTTTTGCTGATTCTGCGACTGCAGAAGGTGGGGGAAAGATACAAGGATGATGAGTATCGTTACCGAAAAAATAATGGTGAGTGTGGTAGTTTTTGTATGCATCATTACAGCCTCTTTACCCTCTGTTTATTAAAAATGTTTTTTACTTTCCCTGTCTGACTCTGACGAACTTCTGTTCGGAAAGTTTGTTTTGAGCTATCGGCCTGTTTAAATCTTGATAATAGAATACGGCACTATTTTGTATACTTTTTGAAGGTGATTTGCTATGAAACTCAATCTATTTACATAACCCTATGAATTTTCTGCAACTAGCGCTCTTACTTTTATTTTCGCTTTCAATATTGCCGGATAAATCAGCAACAGAACTGTTTCTTGAACTGCTTGACGATCACTGGGAACACACACTGCGGGAGAACCCGCTCTTTGCAACCGGCCAGGGAGATCATCGGTTTAATGATCAGCTGCCAAACACAGATCTTGAAGCGATGGAAGCTGATTATGAATCAAATAAGGAGTTTTTAAGGAGGCTGAATGCCATTCCCCGGGATTCTGTGAGCAGTGACCATCAGGTGAACTTCGATATATTCCGTATTCAGCTCGAAAATGCTATTCAAAATTATGAGCTAAATGGTCATTTACTGCCACTAAACGGCTGGTGGGATTACCACGCGTCATTTGCCGACCTGGCAAACCGGGTTCCTCTCAATACACTTGAGGATTATGAAAATTACCTGAGCCGTCTTCGGGCTTTCCCCGCGTATAATGCCGGCTACATCGAAAGGCTGAGCCGTGGTGCAGAGATCGGTTTTGTGCGGCCTAAATTGGTGTTTGACGACTACCTGGAATCGATTGAGGCACTCATCCCGGGAACTGCAGAAGAGAGTCTGTTATTTGATCCGTTCGAAAACTTTCCGGCACAGATTGACGAAGATGCAAGAGAGTTGCTGAAAGAGGAAGCCGCTGAGGTGATCCGGAATAGCGTGCTTGCTGAATTTCAGAAGCTGTATGATTTTCTGGCTGAAGAGTATCTGCCGGCAGCCTCAGAAACCATCGGCATAACAGATGTGCCCGGTGGCAATGCATATTACGAAACTCTCGTAAAAACCTACACTACGATGGAAATTACTGCTGATGAAATCCATCAAACCGGCCTGGACGAGGTGGCCCGTATCCGTGCAGAGATGATGGAGATTGTGGAAAGTGAAGGATTCGGGAATGATTTTGATGCCTTCACGGAATACCTGAGAACGGATGAGCGGTTTTATGCAAAAACCCCCGAAGAGCTGATGAAAGAGACGGCCCTGGTGCTGAAGAAAATGGACGGAAAACTTCCCGAACTTTTCAAAACCCTGCCGCGGCTTCCGTACGGAATTATCGAAGTGCCGGACTATCTTGCCCCGCGTACGGCAACGGCGTATTACAGCCGTGGCACTTCCGATGGAACAAAGGCCGGAAACTATGCGGTGAACACCTATGACTTATCAAGCCGTCCCCTGTATGAGGTAACAGCTCTCTCTCTGCACGAGGCAGTGCCCGGCCATCATCTGCAAATTGCGCTTCAGCAGGAACTTGAGGGGCTTCCAAAATTCAGGAGAGCTGCGAGCTTTACGGCTTACACGGAGGGATGGGCGCTTTACTCCGAAAGGCTGGGGCTGGAAGTGGGCTTTTATGATGATCCCTATCAAAATTTCGGGCGGCTGAGTTACGAAATGTGGCGGGCTCTGCGGCTGGTCGTGGATACCGGCATGCACGCGAAAAGGTGGACGCGCGAGGAGTCTGTCGATTACATGGCTGCGAACTCCGCACTCTCACTGCATAATATCCGCTCGGAAGTAAACCGGTATATCTTCTGGCCGGGGCAGGCGCTGGCGTATAAGATGGGAGAGATTAAAATACGCGAGTTGCGCGATATGGCAGAAAATGAACTTGGCAGTAAATTTGATGTAAGGGAATTTCACGATGTGGTACTTTTGAGTGGTGCGGTGCCTCTGATCGTACTTGAGCAGAACGTGGTGAATTGGATTGAGCAGGTTGCAGTGCAGCAGACCGATAGTTAACAGGTATGTTTGCGATTTGAACAATAGAATGAATTTAATGGTGTTGAAACCATTCATGGATTATGATGAGTGCGATTGTAACGGCAGCTTCAAATAACACGCATTTCTTTTCGTTATTTATGCGCATCTTTTATATTGAAAGGTATAACTGTTCACCTATACCTTTGTTGAAACGTTTCTAACTTTGAATAGATCGTTGTTTCTGAATGTATGGCCAGATATTGTATGGTTTTCAATATCCAATTCCTGCTTGAAAAATCGGGATATGTCTCAGGCTTTCAGCCTGCCGGTAGGTCCCATTTGTAGACTTGGGGCGATGCCCCAAGCTACGTTATAACAGGCTTTCAGCCTGAAATACTACAGCCCAGGGCGTCGCCCTGGGTAGAAATACGAAAATTACGGGCAGGCTGGAAGCCTGAGACTGACTCCATACCTTCAAATTATGATCACGTTTTAGACAATTATGATTGCAAATATAAACTTATTTTAAATCAGCGCTATGACAAAAAAAGCATTAAATCTTACTGTAGAAGTGCCTATTAAGGAACGGGCAAAATATATCGCAAAAAAGAGAGGGATCAGCGTTTCAAAACTCTTTGAGGAGGCAATTCTGCGTGAAGAAGAATATGAAGAGTTTATTCCGGAACCAGGAAGTGCAGTTGAAAAGATCGTGAACGCGATTCCGGAGTCCAGAAAAGTCGATGATTATGATTATAAAAAATTGAAAATGAAAGCATTAAAAGAGAAGTATGGGCTATGATAAAATTTTAATTGATACAAATGTTTGTCTTGATGCGATTCAAAGAAGAAAGCCATATGACATCCAGGCTCTAAAAATATTGAATTTATCTGAAACGAAAATTATCAAAGGGATTATTTCAGCGCACACGTTTGAAACGATATTTTATATACTCAACTTTCGCAGTTAATATGTTGGGAAGAAAATATGAGATGTAAGCATTTGTAAAGCATGGATTTAAAGAAGAATAAGCCCCCTAAATTTTGTATTTTTAAGTGACTTATAAACGCTTAAA
>Ga0081527_100242_pt1 | contig 40713 bp, 75 predicted proteins | sample HotLakmasection5_FD_70992 | JGI IMG/M metagenome (GOLD analysis project Ga0081527, IMG submission 70992) | Hypersaline microbial mat communities from Hot Lake, Washington, USA - Section #5 (SPADES assembly) (version 2) | ecosystem: Environmental > Aquatic > Non-marine Saline and Alkaline >... | reverse complement strand
AAAAATTGTTTTTGAGGGTCAAGCACCTCATATGCCAGTATAGGACCCCCACTGATCTTGTCCGGGGGGGGGGGGGGGGGACCCCCCCCTATAAGCATGGGGGGTTCGATAGGGGGGGAAAAGGGGGGGGCCCCCCCCATAAGAAAAGGGGGGCTCTCACCCCTCTTGAGTCGTACGACTTCTGTAGTCTTATGGTTTGAATGTTAGTTGAACATGCCGGACAGGGAGAACTTGCACTCTCCCCCCTTACCGTTCTCCCTGGAGAAGAGCATGGTATCGGTCTGCCTGTCACAGACGGTGATGGTGGCCTTGGGGTGCTGCTTGGCCAGGCGCTTGGCTTCCTTCATGTGGGAGTCGAGGTCATTGCCCTCGTAGAAGTCGTAGGGGACGTCGGGGTACTTGATGAAGAGGGTGTATCGCATGGTTAGAGATTGCCCCAAATTGATGATAATGTGAACCGATTAAAAAGAAAAGCCGCCCCGGAGAGCGGCTTAGTTCTGGACGGGTTGCTATCAGGCGCCGACGGCGAACCGGAGCTTGAGCACCTTTTCCTCACGGGGAGTCAGGGTGCGGAGCACGGTGTGCACGAGCGACTTGGAAGCGGCATCGTCGACCGCATCGGTCAGGCTGTTGCCGGTGTCCTCCACGAAGTCACCGAGCACGGAGTCACCATCCTCGGAACCCACCTGACGATCGAGGGAATCGCAGGGGCGGACGTACTGCCACAGGCGAGTAACCTTGTCCTCGGGAAGCTCCAGAAAGGAAGCGACCTCAGCCGGGGTCGGACCCTCACCGTTCATCTCACCGATGAGCCGAGCGGCGGACTTGAGCTTGCCCACGACCTCGTGGACGTGAACCGGGACCCGGATCGTGCTCGCCTTGTTCTGGAGGGCACGACCGATGGACTGACGGATCCAGTGAACGGCATAGGTGGAGAAGCGGTGCCCACGGTCACCATCGAACTTCTCGACAGCGGTCATGAGACCGATGTTACCCTCTTGAATGAGATCGATGTAAGACACGCCGAGCTTGGAAGCACGGCCACGGTACTTCTTCGCCACGTGGACCACCAGCCGGAGGTTGGCCTCGATCATGGCCTGACGAGCCTTCTCGGACTCGGGGTGTTCGGTGTCCTGGGCGATGGCAGCGAGGGCGACCTCATCCTCACGGGTGAGGAGGTCAGCGGTGAGGAGAGCGAGGTAGGCGTCGGTAGCGGTCTTCGTCATCGGCATATTTTGATATTACCCTAGCTGGACCCTTTTATGAACCTATTAGACAATTTTTTTCGAGAAAGGTTGGGGTCCCCGTTTGGGGACCCCCTGGGCCTTAGAAACTGTTGTAAAGGTAGGACTCGAACCGAGCCCGAAGGACACCCATGGCGGCCTCGTGGGCCGGGGTTCCGCAAGGGAACCCGGCGGAAGCGATCAGGGAGGCGGCCAGCTCCTCGTTGAGGGCAGGCACCGTCCTGTTGTACAACTTACGGGTCACCTTGCAGACGGTGACCGGAAGCTGCATGGCCTTGGCGGCGGACTCGGCGGCGGGATAGGTCGTTGTGCTCATGGTTCTAATATATCCGATCCGGACTGCCTTTTGAACCGATTAGCAAAAGAAAAGCCCTGAAGGGCGGGGACCCCTTAGGGGTCCCCATGTTGGGTCAAGCGACCTTGCGCTGGTCGTTCCTGGCCCAATGGGCGCCGAGGCGCTTGGCGCAGATTGGACCGAGGCCGGTGTCGATCGACTCGGGGACCGTGAGGGTTCGGGCGCAGGCGCCACACTCGTTGTGGTGGCGGACTTCCACGTGCGGGAAGCTGTCGAGGTTCTCCCGGCGAGCCTGACGGCAGAGCCAGTCGAAGCCGGCAACAGAAGCGCTGCTCTTGGGAAGGCGACTCTTCGCCGTGAGCTTGAACTCCCCGGTCTGACGGATGAGGATTCCGATGTAGGTGTACGAGCCACGCTCGCCGTTGTCCGGTCCAGTGAGAACGGACACGAAGAGGATGGAGGCGTTTCGGCGCTCCTTGGCGGTCTTGCCGGGGGCCTGGATCCGGTAGGTGTAGTGACCATCGGTGGTGCGATTCAGGACGGTCACCAGCGAGCGACCGGCGAGGAGGAAGGGGAGAACGGCGGCGGTGGAGAGCTTGTGCGTGCCCTTGGGGGCACCGTGGTGCGTGTTGTCCATGGTTAAGAGAATACCCTAGTAGACCTCTTTTATGAACCGATTATCGAAAAAATGTGGTTAGCCGCCTATTTTCCTTATCCTGTTAGGATGTTCAGGTATTGCCCATTTTCTCGTAAATTACCTCGACTTGGAAGGACTTCCCATCCCACCAGTGCTGGACGACCCTGACAGCCTTGCTTTCCTTTTCTAGCTTCCTGGCTCGGCCAATAGCATTCCCATCGGTTTGATAGGTCTGGACGAAGTACCAGCGCATGTCCCAGCCCTCATGGGGGCAGATGCCGTACCACACGTGATAACACGAGCTGAATTCTTTGTGCTCTTCCTTTTGTTTCCCCTTCCACTGTCAATCATTGACTGCTTCAAGCGCCCGCTTGCGGGCGGTGGCCTTGTCGGAGAAGTAGCCGAGTCGGAGCCACTCCCGGTCCTGGTAGGAACACTCTTCGCCGGGATAGAGCATGATTTCGGCAGCCCAGCCGTAGGTGACACCGTCCTCGATCAGGGGGTAGATGTTGATCTGGTCGTTCTTCGTGAGCGGCTTGTCCATGGTTTAAAGAATACCAGTCTAGGGTGGGATTATGAACCGATTTTCGGTTATTCAGATATTCCTTCACTTATTACAGGTCCGAGCGTTGTGACCCTTGCCACCGCAGCGACCACAGGTGTTCTGGCGAGCCCGAGAGTGCTTGACCTTGGGCTTGGCACCACCCTTGCTACAGGTCCGAGCGTTGTGACCTGACTGACCACACTTGCCGCACTTCCGAGAACCCTTCCTGCTCGCCCGAGACTCGCCACGAGCCGACTCACGGTCCGCCATGGTGCGGGGCTTGGGAGCCTTGCCGGAGGGCGTGCTCTTCGTCGGACGCTCGATCACCGGAAGACCCATTGCCGCCGAAATCTGGTCCGGCACCGGCTTAGACTCTGGCCCCTTGGCCGGCTCGGACTCGCCCACCGGCTTGCGAAGGCTTGCCGGAAGGCTGGCGATCGACTTGCGCTGGCGACCACAGGTGCGAGCGTTGTGGCCGGACTCCCCGCACTTGCCGCACTTGCGGACACCCTTGGAGCGACCGTCGACCTTGCCATCGGCACGCTTCTTGACCGAAGCCTGCGGCGTACCCTCCACCGGACCACCAGCGAAGGCCCACACGAAACCGTCCTCGGTGACCTGTCCCGCCTTGGTGACGTCGGTGGTCCACTTGATCGGACGAGCACCACCCATGGTCTGGAGCGACATCGAACGCTCCGACGGGGACCAGCGATCCCACGGGTTGTGCTTGGCGTTCCGAGCCTTCATGCGAGCGATTCGGTCCTGAGTCGTGGTATCCATCTTTTGTGCTCCCTCGATTGTTTTTAGAATAACAGATTTAGGGCCAGGTCTAAACCCTTATGGGAAAAAACTTTGGCCCTCCCAGGAGGCTACAGGGCCCGTGAACGGGCTCTCAGGATGGTGTCGCAGAGCATCTCATGGGCAGTCCCTAGAATGGGATGGTCTATGTCCCCGTTTCGGATCGACTCTTCGATATGAAAGCTGGCATCCTCCTTACACTGCTCCAAGGAGCCATTGGCAAGCTCGCAGGCTTCCACGAGGGACCCACAAGAGGTGCAGTGCATCCCAAAACGGGAAGGGTAGGACAGGGGCTTGTACATGGTATCAGTCTCGATTCTGTAGAGAACGAAGCTCCGTAAGTAGGATCTGCTAGATCGAATCCAAGGTCCGACTCACATCTCGGTGATGATGGTACTTGGGAGTGTTCTTCTCGATACGAGCCAAAACTCGCTTTAGAACATCCTCAGCCCTCGGTTCCTTGTTCAGCATGGTACTAGAATAGCCCACGGTAGACAAAATGTGAACCGAATAGGAATAAAAAAGGGGCCCGGAGGCCCCTTCCCCTCTCAGAGGACCCGACCACCAGGGCCGGAGATCACGTCCACGTTCCTTGCGTAGGTCCAGGCCACGTCGGCGTAGCTCTCGTAAACCTTGCCGTAACGTCCGGTCTTCTTTTCCTTGCGGAAGGTGCCACCCTCCCTGGGGAGGGCGATTCCGACCTTGTCCCCATACTGGGACTCGCCGATCCAGAACACGATCCCCTCGGTCCCCTGGGCGACCTTGCGACCACGGGTCACACGGACCCACTTGTCACGCTCGACGGCCCGCCGGTGGCGCTGAATGTCCTCCTGGCTTCGGTTGTAGCTCTGAAGCGCCTTGGCGTACTTCTGGGCAGCCTTCCACGTCTCGTAGACCTCCAAAAGCCACGGATCGGCGTCCACCTCGGCACGGGTGATCTCGCTGATCGCCTCGGAAAATTCCGAGTTGGCGATCTGGATACGCCGGAACATCCCACAAGGCCCCTTCGGTCCCTTTTCCATGGTGGCGTAATCCACCACCGTGGTGGAGTGACAGCCAGTGTGCTCACGGGTAGGCTCGTAGACCACCGCATAGGTGATATCGGCCCAAACGTCGCTCATGATGCGGACGTTGTAATCGACTTCGATCCCGACCACGTGGCCCTCATGGCTCGTCTCATCCTCTTCGATGTAGTAGAGCCCGAGGCACTCGTTCCGACCGGTGCTCATTGAGAGCTTGACCTCGTCGTCGAGGTTGCTCAGGTGGATTCGGGGGTAACCGATCTTGGATCCCGTCTGCTCCTCGATCTCACGGCGCTGCTCGTAAGAAATGGTGGAGCTGACCTTGATGTGACGAAAACGAATGGCCATTTTTTTGCTTTCTGTCAGGTGCTTGGGTTGCGCCGGCCTGACTCCCGGTCGGGCCGTCCCTCGGCCCATGATTAGAATATAGCTTATTCGCCCTTGGTTCTGAACCTAATAGCGAACTTTTTTTCGCTCAACAGGGGGCGAGGCTGAAGTAGTGAAGATCCCACGTCTTTTCGTCCTTGAGCAGGCGAACGACCTCGGGACCGCAGCAGTCACAGAAGGTCAAGACTTCGACCACGAAACCCTCCTTGTGGAGTTCTGCCTGAAGCTCGCAGGCAAAACCGCCAATGGCACGAAGCCTGGCAAGCCGCTGGGCGGCCATGAAGGGAAGGCCGTATTTACGGTACTCCCGGAAGAACTTTCGTCGAACGTATTTCACAGTTCCACCTTTCGCTCCCGGACATAGACCCCGTGGTGCCACGGCTCGTCCTTCTGAACCTTGGCCCGCTTTGCTTCGGCACCCTCGGCCGTGAGGTGGATCGAAATCACGTCGTTGTACTCGTAGTCCATGTACACGTGGACGGCGTAAACGACCATGCCAGACTTCGCTTCCATCTCGTGATCTCCCAACACTCTTGAATATACGATAATCGACGAGAGATTTAAACCCTTTATGGGATTTTCTGGATTTATCGCAAGGTGATATTGATCAGTTCTAGAGCCTGTCGCAGCCCTTCCCTGTAGCCTTCTTCCCACCCTTGGGCTCGGGCGACGTTCCGCCTGGCGTCCTCAATTTGGCCCTGCAATGCCTGGACATCCTTTTGGAGACTGTCAGCCATATTGGACGTATCCAGGTTCATCATGGTTTTATTATAAAATAATGGGGCCCGGATTTGAACCCCATTATACCTTATTCACTTGCTTTCTAGCTGCCGGAGAACCTGATCCAAGAAGCTGTTAGGCCAACCACCGTCGACCTGGCGCCGGCTCTTGATCCAGCTCACAAGATCGTCAGCCTTGCCCTGGTACACGTCCATCATTGGAGCCATCCAAAGCTTCCGAGCCTGCACCGCCAGAGCGAAAGACTTGCGGTGTGCATCCGGGGAACCCCGATCGGCCTCCTCTTGGCAGATTAGGTAATCCTTGCGGAAATCCTGAACCAGTACACGGAAGGCATCTCGGAGCTTCTCAGCTCACTCCACAACGTGGTCAGGAAACAGAGGCAGAGCATCGTCGAGCTTCTCCAAAAGAAGCAACTCCACGAGCCCACGGGGCGAACTGAGCACACTGTCCCGAACCTTGTTCAAGGCAAGATAGCCAGCGTTCTTGACCTTGATTCGACGATACGAGGGGTCACAAACCACGATGCCCTCGTGGTCCTGGGGGTTACGGGATGACACAAAATCCACCATTGCCTGCAACGAGCCGAATCGGTACACCGGAGCGTGAGGCACCTCAAGCACCGGTGCCAGGTCCACCGGATCAAACTCCACCCCGGTCTCTCGGGCACGAGCACCCAACAGGGTGATCTTGTAATCCTGATAATCAACCACGATACGGTTCATCGGCGTCGTCAGCTCGAAGATGTACGTGCTCTGCACATCCAAGTAACGAACGAAATCCTTGAAGTCACGACCAGTGGTATCACGGCAGGCGTGCTCGAAAAGCGTCCGAAAGGTGTACTGCCCGAAACCATCGATCGGGAGATCGGCCTCCGGCACCCCACGGGTGGCAACATGCCACTTCTCCACAACATCGTCGAAGTAGAGGATCGTCAACGTTCCATCCATCTTCTCGTAGAAACAAGTCTCCGGGTGATCGAGGTCGACCGGGGCAGCAGCCTCCTGGCCCAGATTAAAGAAACGGTTGAACGGACGGGCCAGAATTCGGGTCTCTCCAAGCGGAGCCTCCGTCACGATCGAACCCTGAACGGGCGTCAGGATCAAGCCACGGCACTCCTGTGCCAGCGGATCGCTGTCCTTTGCCTCGATCTGATCGTAGTTGAGCGAGAACTTGTGCCCGGCCACACGAGCCTTGACACCGTGCTCGGCCTCAAGCTCGGCCAGCGAGCGCTCACGGAGGAACTTCTGTACCAACGTCGTCATAGTCTTTAATATACCAAAATCCGCTAGCCTAGTGAACCGAATATTCTAAAAGTTACACCAGTCAAAGCAGACCAGCCGTCCATCGTTGGTGTACCCAACCTGGGGACCATCTTCATCTTCATCCACGTCGTCAATCCAAGGATGGTTCTGGGCCAAATTTTTAGCAGCCCTGTACGAGACTCGTTGCACTCGCTCGACGCAAAGAACCGACAACAGTCCCACTCGTCGATGACCCAGCACCCGAGGAATGGGAAGGGTTACTACCCTGTAGTCGGCCCAGGGCAAGGTCACAGAAATCTTGGTGCCTAGCTTGGAATAGTGCAGCTCGGTCAGGTTTGCTTTCACGCCAGCAACATTGCTGGAAACCTTAAGAACGCCATTGGCGTTCTTGTGAAAATAGCCGGTTCGATGTCGTCCCTCGCCCAGGAGATCCCAGCCCTTCGCATGCAACTTCTCGTCCAACCGAATGAAGTCCCTTTCAAGGAGCCCAGAAAGACTCTGACTCAGAGCAGGCCAGGGGACAGTCTTGCAACTATCCTCAAACATGAGCCGAGTCGTGAGATTCTGAGGCTCGGGGTCAGGGGAAATGGTCGTCGTCTTCTGCGTGTCGTTCGTCATGGTTCTAATATCTCATATCCGAGACTGGGTTTGTACCGAATAAAAGAAAAACCCCCTTCTCCGGTCAGGGAGAAGGGGGCTACGGCCAATGCTAAGACCTTGGCTGGTGTCAGGCCACCGCCTCGTCGAGGCAGACCGGCTCCGAATCGGGCACCTGGACGCTCTCCGGCTCCGGCGACGCCTCGGCGACCTCCGGCTCGCTCTCCGGCTCGTGGGCCCGGACGAGCTTGGTCACCCGGTCACGACTGATCCCGAACTCGCTGGCGAGGGCGGTCAGGCTGACGCCGGCCTCACGGTGACGCAGGAGAAGCTCGACCCGGCCGGCACCGAGAAGATCCTCGGTCGAGATGCCGTTCATGAGCACCTTGACGTTGCGGGGCTCACGGGGGAGCAGGGCCGCACGGCCACGGGGAAGGCTGCCGAGGGCGAGCTTGAGGTACTTGCGGACGGTGGCCGGGGTGATCTCGAACTCGCTGGCGAGGGCCTCGACGCCGGGCTGGTCCTCCGAGAAGTAGCGACCGAGAAGGGACTCGACGCCGGTGAGATCGAGAGCGGGCTTGCGACCGGTGGAAGTGAGCTTGGGCATGATTTGTTTCCTTTGGTTTCTCTGTGAACTTGGTTGGTTGTTGGGAGGCTTTTTAGGAGCTAGCCTCAACCTCCATGATTCTAAGAATCACAGACTTGGTCAGGATTATGAACCGATTATCAATTTTTTGAGGTTCATCTTAAATGGAATCGGAGGGACTTGAACCCTCAACCCCCTGCGTGCAAAACAGGTGCTCTCCCAATTGAGCTACGACCCCGTAGACTGGGCAGACCCTAGCTTGAGTGCTCTCCGGGGACGTTCAACGTCCCACCGCCTCAGGTCTTTTACCTAGCACTTAGACCCATAACCTTTGGCCGGTTCCTTTAAGGGAGAGCCGAGGCCATTTGGCTCTCCCCGAGTCCTCGCTTGCACCCCCTGCCATCCCTAATGGGGTAGGTAACTTATGGGGGCTTGTTTTACTGGCCCTCTCGGGTGTCCTAATACTAGCTCGACGAGAACAACGAAGCTAGCTAGGTGTCACTTGTCCAATGGTGCGGCCCTGCCTTCCTTGGGTTAGCCTCTTGCCTATGTTCTTGTTATAGCATGGGGCGGTTATTTTCTGAACCGCCTTTTTCTTTTTTTCGGGTCAGTAGGAAAAGGTCATCCCATCCCGGAACTCCACCACCGAACCCGTGGGGAGCTTGACGAACCACTGGTGGTCCTTCTGGAAGACCCGGAAGCCCAGGCGGTACTCCTCAGAGACCTCGTTCATGCGCTTCTTGGTGGTGTACGTCTCGTGTCCACCAGAGTTGAGCGTCACCGTTCCTCGGCCCCACCGGACCACCTTCGTTCGGTGGTAGACGCACGCTTCCATCCCCTCACCGTCGTCCAGAACCGTCGTCGCTCGCTTGCTGCTGTACCAGGTCATTCGTTGTCTCCCTCTCTATGGTTCTTAGAATGCCATAGTCTGGCTAATCTTTGAACCCTTTTTTGTTTACGGAGGACAATTTCCGAGATGCGTCTCGACACACCCATAAATCATCCCTCCAAAACGGCCAAAAGTTCATTGGCCTTGTTCTTGATAGTCTCAATCTTCTCGAAGCCCACAAAGGTGCCCTCAGAGCCCCGGAGAGCAACCTCGCTCGTCATTATGACCTCGGCCTTTTTGACGAGAAACAGAACGATCTTGAGCCCCCGAACGGTCTCAAGCATAGGAACCGTTCCCATGGCGCTGGAAACCTGCTCCCACTTGTAGCTGACCGCATCCTCCGGTAGGGCGTGCAGGGCAAGATTGCTTCGGATCTTGGTGAGGTCTGCCTTCGTGATCGTCTTCATGGTCCTAGAATATCCTATCCCCCTTGGGGTTTGAACCTAATATGGATAGAATTGTGGGTACGGTACCGCTTCGTCACCTTTTCAGGCCCCACGGGTCCCGCTACGGCTCCCACCGCCGGCCTCTCCGAGGCTAGGGGCTTTTTTTGTGAGCATCACCTCACTTGTTCATAGGGAACTCGCCACCCCTACTATGGGCTGATGAGGCCCAACCTAAACCTATGCGTAAGGCTGAAGATGGTACACGGCAGCCATAGCGAGCTTCCTGTACCTAGCTTCACCTCCATGAACCCGATGGAACCAATCGATTCGATTTTCGTCGGTGCAGTCCTCGTGGTGGAGAATGGGCGGAACTTCCAGAATCTCGGTATCCCAGGTCATGTCGTCCCAGGCCAGCAGGAACTCCACGTGCATCACCGGAGACTCCAGCTCGTCGGCCACATCACAGAGCCCGAAAGCCTCGACGCTCTCGTGTTCCCACCATCCCCGACGATCCGAGGTATCCATTGGAACGATCTTGTGACCACAAGCAGGGCACCAGTGGTCCACGTCCTCACCTCGAACCATGTACTCGTCACGCATTTCAAAACCCATGTAGGTCTCCCTTCCTTAGCCTTGAATATATCATATTCAGGCCAGGTTTGAACCTTTTTGGGGATTTGGAGCCGAACGGATTCAGCCCTTGTGTCACTCCACGGTCTGCCCAGCCGCAGGATCCTTGCCTGACAGTGTCTCTTCCCAGGTCGGGCGAGGAAGACCCGAGGCCAAATTCACCATCAGTACCTCGATGTAAGGATGCAGAGTGAGCAAAAGCTCACTCCCTTCAAGGGCCTTGCTCACGGTAAGCTCTCGCCAGGCTTCCTTGAGTCGGTCATCCGGCAAATCGTGCATTTCCCGTGCCAAACACATGGCAACCTTGGGAGAAAGTTTAGCGTCACCCCTCATGGCCTTGATCTTGTCTAGAGCGTCCATTTTTACCTTCTTTTCTTTTAAAGACCCAGGGCCTCATCGAACAAAAACTGCTTGTCCGCACGACAAGCCTTACGGCTGCGGTCCTCCCGGATTCGGTCCTCACGGGACTCGTCCCGATCGTCCCACTCGCCCGGAGGGTCCATCTGCTGGTCGAGTCGCTGTAGCTGTAGCTCCAGAACCCACCTCACGTCGTTCAAGTCGAAGAGGAACGGGGACTCGGCTCCGTCAGGGTGCGTTTCGATCTCCCGCTCGATCTGACGATCGAGACGCTGAATGGCCTTCTGGAGACGCTTGATGGCCTTGCGGTCGAGCTTACGGGTCCTGTTGTCTGCCATGATTAGAATATACCTTATTAGGGTGGGGTTTTAAACCTTTTTAGGTTTTTTCAGCGGCTCAGAGCCTCGTTGAGAAGCTCCTGCTTACGGGCACGACGATCCTTGATGGCACGGTCCTTGCGGATGCGCTCCTCGTACTCCGGGTCGAAGTCATCCCACTCGTCCACCAGAACCGGGGAGACACGCTCAGTGCTCATCTCCAGCCCAGCATCCTCCTCCTGGAGGCGACGGGACTCCAGCTCGACCAAACGAGTCTTACGCTCCTCACGGCGAGCCTGCTTACGGGCCTGCTTACGCTTACGTCGGTTACTCATGTTCTTAATATGTCCTATATTTGTTGGATTCTGAACCTATTTCAAGAAAATTCGGCTAACTGCATATTTGATACCTCAGATGTATTCGGTACGCCCCCAAATGATAGCCTTTTCTTCGGGATACATCTCCTCCAAGGCATGGATGTCGTCAAGACCCGGCTTCATAGCCTTAGCCTTGGCACGAAGCCTGCGAAGCTCAGAATTCAAGTTCTGAATGCGCTTGGTGGTGCGCTTGTAAAGATGAATGTGAACCCAAATACTAGTATTATTTACTCTGGTACCAATGTCCACCCTGACGCCTAGACCACTCCCCTACCTGCTTATTACTGTCCCAAGCTGAGTAGGTCACCATCTGGACACCACTTTCCAAGGCTTGCTCACAGACCTTACGGGCTTCCTCGTGAGAGAAACATGCGTGACCATATCTGAACGAATGAACGGGACGGGTTTTCAGCGGCTCTACGTCTTCGGGGTGCTTCTCAGCCCAGGTCGGATTGTCCTGGGCCAATTTGGCACGCCACTTATTGGCACGCTCCCACTCCTCATCGGAATAAGGAACGTTCTTGAACGTGGTGTAGAATATCAAGGTGGGCTTGGTCATCTTAAATTTAGCTTATCCCGAATTTCTCGATATTTGAACCGATTATTAATCGGTTCAAATATCTGGATTCCAAGGCTTCTGTCCAGGCTTCACAGCTCGCAGCACGGTGCTAGCATGACGGAGCGCATCACCACCATTGGTCTGACCTTTGTTGTAGTAATACGCAATGAGTTGACCCAGCTCTCGGGCCATATCCAGCCGACAGCGCTCGTAGCCCTTCTTGAAGGCTTCTTCTTCCCGTTCAGTAATGCTCACCTCCAGTCTCGGAAGGCAGCCCGCTTCTGGGCCGCACGGGTCTTCATCCGCTTCAAGCGACGGTCCCCGTGCTTACCAGCACCAGTCTTGAGGATAGCGGCCACGGCAGCGGCACTGCGTCGCTTCACGTCCGAGACGTTCTTCTTGTTTCGCTTGGCCATGGTCTTAATATATCAGGCCAAAGCCTGGTTGTGAACCTATTACGAAGCTTTTTCCCAGAACTTTTTGTACTGCAAGCCCCGACGGGTTCCCTCCACCTGAGTCACCATGTACTCCGAAGTGACCAGATCACGGGTGAACAGGGTGAACTTGTTGGCCTCGGTGTCGTACAGGACGAGACAGGCTCGGTGATACATTTCCATGTCCGGCAGACAGTATCGAGCCTCCCCGAGCTGGCGATCGAAGTCCGGGATGGTTCCGTTGCGGTCTTTGAGCTTGATGAGCATGTTATTATCCTATTATAGACGTTCTAAGATTTACACCAAATAACTGTTATTCGTTAGCGAAGACGCTCGGCCTGGTAAGTGAAATGATTCCGAATATTTGTGGACAAACCCATCAGAGGTCCAGTGTCCCTGGTGCGCTTGGTTGCTCGTCGGGTTCCAGGGGTGAGATCGGCAGAAACCTCCACGAAGTTTAGGCAGAATTGTACCCAATTGGAGACTTCTGTGGAGTTGAGTGTCCCATGATGGTGACGGAATTCCAGGGTGGCGTAATTGGAATCGAAGTTGATCTTATCACCACCAACAGTAGAAGAAACCTCAAAACGTTCACCAAAACGCAATCTAAGATTCTCTTCCTTGTCGGAAAGACATGCAACCATATCTTTCCAGTCCCTCTTGTGAGAACGACAAAATGGGTTTCGGTTTCCACGACGACTCTTTGTCATCCAAGAGTCGATCAATTCTTCATTTTCTGCATAGCGCTTGAGAATGTTTATCAGAGTCGAATTGGTGATTCTGCTATCACTCACGTGGACATGAAGCCCACAAGACGAATTCGTCTTACAGCCCAACTTGGTGAGAAAACGACAGACTGAACGAACCTCGGCCAAACCTTTCTTTCCTCGGAGGATCGGGGAAGAAACCTCAATATGCACCCCAGGTCCAGTGATAGAGGCATCATCATGCACGAGCCAAAACGAATGATCACGGGCAACGGCGTCATCATGAGCCTTGATGCCCTTATCTCTGAGAAGCCACGCCAGCACTTCCGGTGGAGGTGCACTGTTGAACTCAAGTTCGACACCAAACGGACGATTCGGGATACTCATGTGCTACAACTTACCTTTTCCGGTTTCCCAGGTAAAGAGAATTCACTCTTTTGGCTTTAATGCCTTGATCATGCCCCTAATGCGGCGTAGCTCGGCCTCACGGAGCCTCAGAAGCTCCTTATCTTTTTCGGAGGGGTCGCAGAAGCCATTATTTTGGCAAGCCTCATGGAGGCTCTTGAGAGCCTCCTTGACTAGCCGTAGGAGATCAGCTTTTGCGTCTCCGTATCCATTTCGATATTCGGGGCTTTTTTGGGACATGTTCAACCCTTCGGGGCTACCATTGCCTTGTCCTTCCAGAACTCGAAAGACTCACGGAGCATGGCGACCAGCTCAGAATCGCTTAGGTTGGTACTGGTGCCACCGTCGCTACCGAAGTGGTTGTGAAGAAGCACCATCGGACTGATGGGCATTTCACCCTCGACCGGACTGGCATTCAAGGAAATGATCTCCCAATTCCCTTCCTCGGCCGGAAGCTCGTTATCTCCACCCTCCGCAAGCACGGTGGAAGCGTAGAGAACCACGAAAGCGGTCTTGGCGGGCATCTTTTCTGCACCAACCACGCCGATCGACTTCCGAGGAGACTCGCCGGGTCGACGGGCCTTGAACTCTCCCACAAGGTGGTCACCCTCCTTGAGCTGAACCACGCCAGAAAAGAAATGCTGGGGGTTCACGTGAACGAGAATCACGCCATCCCGGTAACCGGGTTCGATGCCATGATCCTGCTCGATCATTAGCTCGATCGAAACACGGAGGTTTTCCCAGACGTCCTCACAACCTGGAGGTCCCTCGAAATGAGAAAACTCCGACTCCGGGGTCTGACGCTTGACGAAGCTGTTGACGTGTACCTTCATGCTTATGAATATACCATGCCCTAGACTAGGTTTGAACCTATTTCTGTTAATCGGCTAGGATTTCTTCGATTTCGTTCCAAAGCCGATCGCAGAGACCTGGCACATATGCTGCATCCTTGAACGCAGTATGCTCCTTACGGTACATCTTCAGGAGCCCTGGATTGCCGGCCTTGCCTGCTCGTAGGTTAGCCAGGCGGTCACAGACCTTGACAAGGAGGGCTGGACGGTACTGAACATAACCCTTAGCATCGTTGGCTACGATTTCTTTGAGTCTCTCGTGAAGTCGGAGCTTCTTTTCCTTGCGGTTCCTACCGCCTGGATCCGTAACGATCCAGACACAGGACGCCACAGGATCCCCGAAAGACATGAACACGTCGTAGCTCGACACGTCCGTATCCTCGACCACATCGTGAAGCCAGGCAACCGCTTCCGCTACCGGACCCCAGGGCCGAGCCAAATCAGCCACCTCCCCCAGATGGGGACTGTACGGATGTTCACCATATCTCTGGTCCCCATGATGTTCCAGGGCGAATCGACGAGCCTTTTCTACAAGTGCGTCCGTGATTCTAAGTTATCACGGGCTTTCCTCAGTTTGCACCGAATTAAATAAAAAGGCCGGTCACCAAATGGGGACAACAGTATTTTTCTATATGGGTCTGATTCATGGATAAAATCCATATTCGGTTCACACCTGATGACTTATTTACTAATATGGGAACCATGGAGCACGTACGTTACGTCGAGGTTCATTACTACCGAAACGGTAAGCACGTTAGCAGTGACGTTAATCAGTCCCTGGTCAAGGACCACGAGGGAAATTATTTCGTGCTCCTCAACGAGGGCCACCGTCATCCGGTTAACGGCGTTCAGCTACAGCCGGCTCTAAAGGCTGGCTGGGTCAAGATTTACTGAGAAAGAGCAATAATGTTCGTCAAGACACAAGTCCGCCAATTCATGCGGGAACAACTTTCCGACCATAGTCACCCGGACCTTTGGCAGGGTGGTGAGGTCAACTGTACCCGCCTTGCAGAGAATGCCGCTTGGCACTTCGATTGCGATCACTGGCTCGACGATCCAGGTCATTGGGTTTGGGATGTAGCTGTGGACGTGGGCGAACGGGCCGAGGAAGCGTTCGAGGCAGAATGGACCGCTCGTCAGGGTGGCCGATGAGGCAGCGAGTCAATATCCGTGAGATCCTCAAGGATCCGATCAAACGTCGGGAACTCTTCAGCAGGGTGATTGTTGCCACTCAAGCCAGGGAGGGAATTGTCACCACCCTGAAGCAGGCCAAGAAAGCCTACGACAAAATTCATATTCGGTTCATTTCTAACTCCGAATAAGGTATATTCAGAACATGAACAACGAAGACAAGGTTTTCATCCGCTTTACCGATGCTCCGGAGTCGTACGACTACGGCAACACCTCGACGGTGTGCCATGTTGGCACGATGACCTCCGGGATCAATAAGGGACAGCCGCTCCGAATGGTTCGTATCCAAACGGAGCACTCGCTCCGTTTTCAGGAGCTCCGTTACCGCTCGGGGTTTAACCTGTTCTGTACCCTGGAAGAGCTGGAAGAGATGCACGATCTCATCGGCGAGATCGATATGAAAATTGCCCGTGACTGCTGAGGAAAACATGAACAACACCGTTATCGTCTGGCTAGAGGAGGAATACGGTTACCGTTACTGGCGGTGGGACACCGGGATGTCGGAGTCTGAGCTAGTAGCCTGGTGGTCGAGTCTCGATTCTGTCGTGCCGTTTTATGATAATATCGAGGCTCTTCCTGGGACCCTGGTCCAGATGGACGATGACGAGTGGTACGAGGCAGTGAAGAGCAATTCACAGGATTGTCAGGGGCATATCCATTGGGATAATGACTCTGTACTGAGCGTTCCTCAGCGGGAGGATGTGATCTATCACATCTATCACGCTGGTTTCGATCCAAACAGCTAAACCGAGGAAAGAAAGTGTCGGCCTCACTAAAGGTCAAGCGCACGCTCTGGAAGCGAGACAAGGGACGTTGTTTCTACTGTGGGGAGTCTCTGACTTGGGACTCCAAGACGGTGGACCACGTGATCCCCAAGTCCAAGGGTGGTCCTCACCGGGCGTGGAACCTTGTTATCTCTTGTTTGCCTTGCAACAAGACGAAGGGCGACAGTAACCCGACGCCTGCTCAACTCGATATGGTTTTGCGGAGGAAGATCCTCCATGAGACCAGGATTTCGATTGGACAAGCAATCGAGCTGTGCAAGAAGGGCGAAAATCTTCCTGAGGCTGAGAGGCTGATTCAGCTACAGCGAGAAGTCTCGAAAATGATCCTAATCGGTTCACTCCCGGACGACTTCATGCTAGTATTGAAGGAAATGGGAGGCAACAATGGCTGACGGTAACGAGCGGGTCGAATTTCGAGTCGGGCAGACTACTCTGGAGAAGACTACGACCGAGCGGTGCTTGAGTCAGCGACTCAAGCCTGTCTTTCCGAGCTTGCTTCAAGGAACTGCCAAGGAAGAGGAATATATCGCTCGGATGATTCGTCGTGACCGTGAACTGGGGTGGGGCTGATGCAATCGAAGCAAGGCCCATGCCAGGTTATGAGAATTCACAGGAAAGGGTTCGTCGACTGTCACCAGATGGTTACACTGTGATGCCGAAGGTGGTTTACTAAACCGCCAATAAATTATAGTCGATTGACAGATGCACTAAAATGTGGTAGGGTTGAACAATGACCAAAACTACCACAAGCGTGTATATCAACAAAATGAAGGACAACCTTCTCACCCGAGAGGGCGAGGTTATGCTCGCCAAGCGGGTACTCAAAGGTGGACCAGACGGTGATCGTGCTCGAAACGAAATGGTCGAGTCGAATCTTCGTCTGGTTATTTCTATTGCAAAGCGCTACCGTGGTCGAGGCATGGACTTCATGGCCCTCATTCAGGAGGGTAACATCGGGCTCATGCGAGCAGTAGAGAAGTTCGATCACACCAAGGGATTCCGTTTTTCTACTTACGCAACCCACTGGATTCGTCAGGCGATTGGTCGAGCCCTTCAAGATAAAGCTCGCACCATTCGTATTCCTGTGCATATGCAGGAAACCATTGGCCGACTCCGTAAGGCCATTCGGCTCATGATGGAGGTCAACGGCTCCGAACCTTCTCCAGAAGAACTCTCCGCTTTCTTGGAGCTGCCGAAAGATAAGGTCGTACGAATTTTTGAATATATCAAAAATCCTCTGTCGCTTGATATGAGCATTGGAGAAGAGGGGGATGCTTCTCTTGGCGATTTTATCGAAGATACCGAGGTTTCATCTGCCCAGGAGCAGTTGGAGTCTGAGTCTCAGGCCAATATCGTAAAACAGTTGCTTCGCACTCTTTCTCCGAGAGAAGAGAGGGTCTTGCGCTTGCGTTTCTCCATTGGAGAGTGAGCATGTATTGGCTTCAGAAACTTTGGAAAAAACTCGTTTTCTGGTGGACAATGACTCGTTGCGTGCACTGTGATACAACGGTTCGCAGGAGTGTCGGAACAGGCACATGTTTGCGTGGATTGCCACTTCGAGAACAAAGAAGAAACTTCCCCTCTTCGCAAAAGAGAGGGTAACCTTCTCTTTTATCTAAAGTAATATGGAAGATTGGGGCAAAACACTTTCTAGGTACATTGCGGCCTCAGAGGCCCGTGTGGCCTCTTATAAAAAACTGGTGGGCCAAGCATACAAAAATAAAGATCAAGAGCTTGTGACCCTGTTCAAGGACTGCCGCAAAGAAGAAGAGAAATGGCTCAAGGCTCTTCGTGCGGAAAAGACCGACTGGAATGCCAGGTGTTGGCTTTGCAGCAACATCAGAGGAGGAACTTAGTGATTAAGAGAAAGTATAAGGTTTCGGTTTCTACACAGGTTTTTGTCGAAGCCAAAGATTGGCGAGAAGCTCAGAAAAAGGTGGAAGAAGTCATTCGCCGAGGGGAACTCGACGAGATGTATCAGGAAGAGACCCATGTGGAGCACGTAACCGAGCTGGATGAAGATTGGAAGCCAATCTAATTTAGGTAAAATTGTGGCTGCATCTATGGTAGCCTACCAGTGTTTATAACAAGAGGTAAACAAATGAGCAACGACGACGGTGATATGACATATGTGGTCCAGCAGCCGCCTTACAGGCATAATGGTGGCGATTCCTTGATGAAGAACGCTTTGGGGCAGGGTATGTGTCCTTACCATCGAGGAGCACCAATTGCCCGAAGCATTTACATGCACAAGAAGAAGCACTTCTGCTTCCTCTGTCAGGCCGGACACGGCGACACCAAGCCGACTCGTCAGGAATACGAGAGTTTGCTCCGCAAGGTCGACGACCTGCGCCTTCTCGTGGAGAAGAACAACTCCGAAAAGAACCAAGCCCTCCTCCTAGCAGCTCAAGAGGAACTGGAGAACCATCCCTGGCCCACCATCCTGGCAAATGCCAAGGAACTCGCAAGTTCCTACTGAAACTTTCCGCCCCTATCAAATTACATCTATACTGTAGCCACCAATATTCTATAATCGGTTCACACCTTTGATGAGCGTGCAGCTCTGGGCCTTTAAAAGAAGGAATGGAAAATGTTCGGATACAACAGCAATTACAATGTACACGTGCCCCTCCTTGGCTTCACGAAGCTCTGGCTCAAGGGTGCAACCAAGTCGCAGGCGACCACGTTCATGTTCCTGGGTTTCGCTCTGAATGTCGGACTACTGTTCGGCTTCGCCTGGCTGTTTCAGCTGCTCTGGGCCTGGTACGTTCCGGCTATGGTGCCCATGCTGCCCCATGCGATCTCGTACTGGCACGCCTTTGTGACCACACTGTTCCTCTGGGCTTTCATGCCTAAGAGCAACAGCAAGAACTAAAATCGGTTCAAACTTGGGCTCGGGCATGCTAACATAGAGATGTTCTAGCCAGGCAATGTCCCAATGGTGGGAGAACCTGGTATTGGGTCCATAGCTCAATCGGCAGAGCAGCGGGCTTTTAACCCGACGGTTGGGGGTTCGATTCCCTCTGGACCCATCAATGATATGAGTAAGATTTTAGTCACCATTTTTTCAAAGTGGATGCAGGGACTTTGGGTGACCTATAGTTAAACATTTCACGGGGCCGTGCTGGAATTGGCATACAGAGGAGACTTAAAATCTCTCGGGCGCAAGCCCTTGTGGGTTCGAGTCCCACCGGCCCTATAAGCGAAGCATTTTACAGTAAATTGATAAAGTTATGTCACTGTCAGCTCCTCCCATTGTTGTGCTCAACACGACAAAGGTGCACTGTGCGCTTTGTTGCCTAAAACAAAACAGAGGACATACCATTGATCAGCAATGCGTCGCAAACAAACGACAATACAAAATTTGTTACGATTGTTTTGCTGACAGCCAACGAAGAACTCATCGGCACAACAGACGAGCAAAAAAGAGAAAACTGCCTGGCAGACTGCAATCTCGGGCCTGGGCCCAGATTTTGCTTGATTACAAGCATAAATGCAGCTATTGCAGAACATTTGATCTCAATTTACAACTTGATCACATCCACTCGATGAGTGATGGCGGTTCCAACACTGTTGACAACATTCAACCCCTTTGTGATGATTGTCATCGCTGTAAAGACAACCGAGAATAACTAAATTCCCCAATGGGGTTCATATTCAAGCTAATTCCTGCTAAACTAATAATGTCCCCCGGCGGTTGCCTCCTAACAGGCCCGCACTACAAATGGCCACCACCGACACTGCTGGACATGCACAGAGGGTGTAGACTCTGTGGGTCGCAACTTCTACACGCTTGGCCCCATCGTCTAACGGTTCAGGACAGCAGCCTTTCACGCTGTTAATACGGGTTCGAATCCCGTTGGGGTCACTAGCTCTTATAGTTCAAGCAGAGAACATCTGTGTTCCCATTGGGAAATTGCTCACAGAAGATCCCGAGAACCAATGTCGACTTGGTTCGTGCTGCAATGCCGGGTAGGAGCCTAAATCAAATGCTTACAATTGCAATATTTCTGTTTAAAACTTGGCTACATGTCAGGTTGTTTATCCTGGGAATCATGATAGGTCATGCCATCAGCCGATGGTATATCAATAAATTCTGGTTACCCAAAAAAAGCATAATGTTTGGACCTTACAGGTAAATCCAGTTCCACCTTTCGCACAGGAAACGAACATGAATTTCGTTACGATTGAGTACGACCCCGAACAGGAAATGTGGGTGGAGGATGAGAATGCCTCCGTATGGCCCGAAGATTATGTTGGAGGGGGCGGACCCTTTTATATGGCCGCCAAGCTATCTGGACTCCAGTGGGAGCATCTGGACAAGGTCCAGAGGTATCAGTTCCGAATCCTCTTCGAGGATGATCAGGTCAAGGGGCTTCGTTTCCTGGGCACAGAAGCACGTTGGGGTGATTTTGTTCCAGCCACACAAGATCAGCTCGTGCTAAAGAATCCAGTATAACTGTAACCCAAACCTTTTGCTAATAGGTTCAAACCCCTCTGGCAATATGCTATATTCGTAGCATATCAAGGAAAGAGGAGATAGCGAATGTACAGGCACACCTTCGGTCAGTTTTTCGATTTCGTCCGAGTCGATGGCCAGAGCTATTACTTCGAGGATTACAAGCAGCTGTCCAAGACGGAGCGCACAGCTCTCCGTGAGGAAGCCGTCAAGCGCTGCGGCGAGGCTAACCAGCGCAAGTCCGATGCCTGGAAGAAGTTGACAGCTCCGGTGGACGAGGAGTGCCGACGAAGGATCCAAGAGCTGGAAAAGCTTCCGAGGTTCCAGAAGCGCTACCGTGGCCGTGCGGAGGACATTCGCTGCGAGGAAAAGCTCCTCCGTGATGCCCGTAACCGTAAGCTTGGAGAGCTTCAGGGAAAGCTGCCGTCGGTCGACGGTTGTACCTACCCGGCAGCTGTCCATGACGTGTTCACGGTTTGGGAGACCATGATCGAGACGGATTGGGAAAAGTTCGAGCGCCTGGTCACCAATCACGATTGGTATTACCACTACTCCGATGACTACAGCGTCTACGCAGCTGGCAATCGACGGATGAATGAGATTCGCTCTCTCATGGAGAAGCTGGGCGACAAGGCTACGGCTCTCTACAACGAGAAGTGCCCTTGGTTGAACGAAGATGGAAGCCATGCGGCTTCCAACTGAAGAAGGAATAAAATGAGGGAAGATCATTTTGGCAGGACGTTTAAGCGAGTTGGGTTCGGTTTGGGCTCTGGTTCGCTTTTTGTATCATGTTGAGCCTGGCGACCATGGGTGGTATCGGATATGCTATCTGGTGGGGGCTGAGCATCGCAGAGCGTGCTGTGGAGACCCAGGAGACGCACCAGGTCCAGGAGTAAGATCTCAACATCCGGACCATTTCGAAGTCATCTCGCTATTTTCCAAACCCGATGGTCCGAAGGTTCCTAACTGCTCCTGAGGAAAACATGGCAAGTCTAACTCATGAGGATGTGAAGGAAATCGCCGAGCAGAATAAGCTTGGTAGGGTTACCTTCGAGCAGCGCATCGCTCGAAATACCGGCGGTACCTTCGAGGTTGGCCTTGTGGGAGACCGAGTTTTGTTTGCAAAGCGGCATAGTCTCACGGATTTCTTCCACCTCTGCAACGAATTTCGAGGGCTTGCCCCCAATGACGGGGAAGGTCCCCTAGACTGAAAGGTAATAAAATGAGTGGATTCAGAATCGATGATGTGGTCACGTTCGGACGTCCGAACGGCGAACAGACCCTTGGTCAGATCGTGAAGATCAACAGAAAGACCTTGCTGGTCCAGACTCTGGAGGGCCGAGGAAGGGGCGGTCGAACCAAGGTTGGAGCCAAGTGGCGGGTCGCCCCGAGCCTCTGTCAACTGGAGGAGCGAGGCGGCAAGGCTGTGACCGATGCTCTTAGAGCCGAGGTCGGTGCTACCTACTCCATCAGGAGCCCCTACAGTAAGGACGCTGATAACCTGGTGGCGAAGGCTCTGGACAAGCTCACTTCGGATGAGACCAAGGCTTTGGCCAACTATTTCCGTCGTGGCTATATCGATACCTCCACGTTCTGAGAATCACCAATATCCTAAAATAGGTTTACATCTTCCTCTAGCTGTGCTACCTTATAAGGACTAATGAGAGGAAAAGAAAGGATGCGACTCTGGATGTTTAAACTCATGTGGCGGTTGGGGTCGTTCGACCCCTGTACCACGGCAACGATTCTCGCACATCTTACGGGAGTGTGAAATGTTCGAACTACACTATAGCATCGATGGCGTCAAGCACTGGTGGCGTACCAAGGCTCGTTCTGAGGCTCACGCCAAGAGCAAGCTCTATACCAGGCACAGCGACCGCTACGTCCTCGTGATCGAGGTGTTTTGATTTCCACGAGGTTCTTGTCCGCAAAATCCGTTAATGAGTTCAAAACAGGATGCCCATGTGGTATCCTATTTTTACATCATGAGGCGGGCAACGGCGGTCCTGGGCGATGATGTATCATCGAGTTCAAGAGCAAAATCCTTCAGGAGGATTTTTCCACCAAATACGTCCAGGACGAGGACGATGATCAGGAAGTGTGGGCAGTTACCTACGTAGAGTCGCACCCCGACAAGGATATGACTTTCCTGGGCGTCTTCAGCTCCGAAGAAAAGGCCGAAGAAGCCATGTGCAAGCACATGGCCCAGGAGAAGGTCCGATTGCCCAGGGCTTACATCTCCGAATCGAACTATCATTTTCACGAGTGCATCCTCAATACCTCTTATTAGACTAGTATAAAATGAACCGCAAGCGACATGATATCGAGACCGATGTAAAAGTCGGTCCCTTTTATCTTACGTTCCATGTTGACCGTTCTGGATGGCTCAACCTACACTTCGTGTCTCTGCTCCTGGAGGAGCCAAAAGCACTGATGATCGCCGGGCACAAGTGCCAGCATCCCCCAGACGAGGCGGACGACCCAAATGGAATGAAGCTTCCAAAGCTGGGCAGGGGCGGTTTCGTCTCTGGCTATTTCCATCGGTACCCTTGGTACTGGCCCCTTTCAGCAAAGGTGCGCTAATGTACAGAGACCCTACGCTGGCAGCCAAAGAAAAGGAAATCGCCAGGCTCCGTGATGAGCTGGCGAGAGCCAAGGCTGACGATGAGGAAATGTTCGAAAAGGTCCGAAAGGCCGAAGAGGAACTTCGTCGCACCAAGGAAAAAAAGGCTTCGCTTAAGCATTCTTTGTCTCGCCGGCATTTCTCTATGCCAGCAATGCCTTCTATACCGGCAATGCCGAGCTTTCACAACCTAGCCATTGGCGGGATTTTCTTGTTCATTGTTGGAATGATTGGATTGTCCGTATATCAGTATTTTACTGATATTCAGGAGGGTGTGGTCACTTCCAAGGAGTATCACCCCCCGGAGACTCGTTGCACTACGGATTCGGACGGTCACACAAGCTGTACGACCTATCCCGAGTATTGGACGGTCGACATTGCCTATCGAGGCCAAACGGCTACGTGGTCGGTTTCCGAGGGCGAATATAATCAGCTTGACCAGGGGGACTGGTACTGCTATACTGACCTTATCCATGATGCAAGCGATTGCACAGGACCGGAGAACAAATAATGGTTAAAACAGGACAGAGAATTCGTCTTATCGAAATGGACGACCCAGAGGGTATCCCTCCTGGCACCGAAGGAACGGTCACCTCAGCGGAACTAATTTACCTCGGCGCTCCACAACAGTTTTGGCAGATTTCCGTAGAATGGGATAATGGGTATTCGTTGATGGTTTGTTACCCCCCGGATAAGTTTGTCGAGGTTGATGGTGCATAAGCTTAATATTATTTATTATGAGGGCTTCGCCAACCGAGACCTAAAGATCAGGATGGCCAAGCTCAGGGGAGAAAATCCTTTCCGACCCGTCTCTGTTCATGCCGAAGCTGGATATCCGATCGTGCCTCGACCAGGTGACCGTATTTATTTTCCCCTGGACCCTCAGGATGCGAAATATTATTCCACCGAAGACAGGGATGGGGTTCCCTACCTGGGTGCAGTTGTCCAGTGGGTGGAGCTAAATAACGGCTCAGAGGATCTCTATGTGGTGGCCACCGATGAGGGACACAAGGGCAGAGGTACCTATGAGGGGGACTACCATGCAGACGTAAAGAAGGCGCTGGAGGATTGGGGCTAACTGAACACTTGAGCAGTAGCCACCAAGGCGTCCCCGTTTAGGGAGGCGCCTTTTTTCGTTATCTGGTTCATACTTTCCCTTGAATATCGTATATTTCAGATACCCAGAAAAGGGAGTCGAAATGGTAAAGTGGTATGCGATTACCACATGGCTGCAAAGCTACGGAATTATCCTACCAGTGTCATCTCGCTCAAGGATGATACCGTAGTGGTTCAGGTCTCGAATTATGAGGGCACTGTACTTCGTACCTTTTCAATCTCTACTACGGTTAACGCCAAGGAAGTGAAGCAATAATGAACAATAAAAAGAACTACGAAATCGAACTGCTACCCTGCTATAAGTCTTACAAGGCTCCTCCGGCTCCTGACCTTTGGAAATATGCCAATGAGTACGCTCGACACCACGGGGTTCTTTACTGTTACGACGACATTCGATTGTTCTCTGGAACATCCCGTGAATTTTTGAAAGCTATAGAACGAACCGAGAAGGCCGACCCAAATTTTAAGCCTTATGAGGTCGAAAAGTCAGTAAATCATTGGGCTAAGAACATGTCTTATGCCAGGATTAATTTTGCAATTACACCTTCTGGCCAGGTGTTCCTCCGTATGGGAGGCTGGTCCTTCTTCAAGACCATCGTTTGGGTGAAAGGCGCTCCCCATCTTCGATACATGACCGATGAGGTGGATGGTCCGAGCGAAACGCATCGGCATCCCGACTGGCAGAAAACCCGTAGGAAGCTTGAAGTCCTAGAGGAACGCCGATTTCTTCCAGCTTATAAGGAAGCCCGCAAGGCTTGGGTCAAGGAACAAAAGGAAAACGGTAATTGGGGCGAAGCTCAGGAAAAGAGAAAGGCCCGCAGACTTGCTCAACAGACAAACCGAAAGATGGCCGTCTGCAACCAGGTGACAAATCTGATCCAAGAGCTGGAACAGTACCTCAAGGATATCAACAATAAAACTGCTACCCAGAATCAAGTGGGTCAACTCTACAGCGAGATGATGAAGCTGGCCAGCTTGAATAAGAGGGTCAAAACCCTCTTCCCAAAGGAATAAGAATATCTCCCAGAGATGAGACCGATCCCGGAAAGCCACCCGATGGAGATGGTCCTCTTGAACGTCTGAGAAGCTTTCAGGACCGCCAAAATAAAAGAACCGGGCCAGGAGCCCGGTTCTTTATTAAAAGCCCTCAGAGGGCCGTAGAGCGCTCGCCTTGGACAAGATCAGGGTTGCACTCCCGCATGACCAAGACTTCCCCCAGGCGACTTCATCTTCTAGGTGGGGGCAGGCCAAGAAGACTATTAAGGCCAGAATTTTATTTCCGTTGGACCAAGTCAGCACCCGGCCTTATCCGTGCTGTTTGGGTGCAACCTCCGGGGAATCTACGGGCTCTTGCCCTAAAGAGTAAGATACAGAAACCTATCAAACCCTATGAGTCTGCTACTGCAATTCTCAAGCAGCCTCGGTGCTCGTAGATGCAGACTGTGTGGTGCCCTCAGTAAGGACTTCAAAACTGGTAACCACACCACTGTGACGGTAGCTCCAGAGCGTAAAGTTCCGACCATCGTCACCCTGTAGATGGAGTCTAATCTGACCGTGTCGGCCACGGAGCTGCTCCACTTCGGTTACCGTGAAATCACCCGTGTATTCACTTTCGGTGGACTGAACACGGACAGTGGCACCAACAGTGCCCACGAGGTTCTTGAACTGCTCCTTCAACTCAGCTGCCTGACCAGCATTGGTCTCGAACGACTTCGGAGCATCCGCCTCGGACTCATGACCAACCATACCCGCAGGAGTAGTGAAGTTCAGAATCACATCAGAGTGTGGGGTGCCAGTCGTAAAATTCTCACCATCATCGGTCTTGAGAACCATCAGCTGGGAACCGCCCTTGCCACGTCCCTTCTTCGTCTCAACAAGAGTCGCCTCAACGGTCTTGCCAGCAAAGCCACGAATGCCATCATAACGGGTGTTTGAAGCACCGCCAGGCATTGTGCTAAGAAACGTCACAGAGACACGGTCCCCGGTAGTTAGTGCTACAATAGCATCTTTTAGGTCTTTCTTATCCATGGTTTTAGTCCTTCCTTGTTTACCATGTCTCCTTCTTGAGACACTGTCAGTTCTAACAAACTCCTTATCAGGTTTGTACCCTTTAGAGTTAAAGCCGTCCCCAGACTGAGTCAATTTCCTGTTTCTGTTTTCATTTGCGATTTTTACATAATCGACGATTAGATTATGATCGAAATCACAGTTGATACTGTCCTGGGGGATCCACCTGGTCGTATTAATGATACGAAAACGTAGTCCGATCGGCGTATTGATAATACGTGCAATTTTAACACGAGTGCCTTCTGGCACCTCAAATCTATCGATAAGGTCTCCAGGAATTGTTTTCGTTAGAACACCCTCGGCAATCACAACCTCGGGAGTCTTCTTTCTGGAAATTCTTCGTGATCTTGCCATAGTACAAATCTATCACAGGACGTCCAACTACTGAACAGCTTTTATAATAAAACTATCAAGAACTATTATCAAGTGTTAAACACAACGAACCCTTGGCCTTTCGACCAAGGGTCCTTTTTTCTTAGTTTTCTAGCTTCAAGCTTTCTTAGTTTTCAGCTAAGTCTGGCTCAGACCCGCTCGGTGCTTTCGGCCGTCTCCATGGCATCCTCGGTGGTCTCGGCCACCGCCTCCTCGGCCGACTCCTCGGCCGACTCCTCGACCGTGGGCTCCTCGGGGCTCTCGGGCGCCTCGGCCTCCGCACTGACCTCCGGGGCCAGACCCGACTCGTCCCGGAACTTGCGGATCCGGTCACGGCTGAGGCCGAACTCGGTGGCGAGGCTGGTCATGCTCTGACCCAGCTCCAGGCGGCGGCGCAGAAGCTCCACACGGCCCGAACCGAGAAGATCCTCCACGGACATACGGTTCATGAGGGTGCGCACGCTGATCACCTCACGGGGCTTGAGAGCGGCTCGGCCTCGGGGCAGGGTGAGTCCTGCCGCCTTGAGGTACTTGCGGACGGTGGCCGTGGTGAGGCTCTGCTCCTCGGCGAGGGTGGAGATGGAGACGTTGCTGCCGTCCATGTAGCGCTCCAGGAGCGCCTGGATGCCGGTCACGTCGAGAGTGGGCTTGCGGCCCGTGCTACGAAGTCGATCCTGAGTCATGATTCCTACCTTTTTCTCACAAAGTTTTGTTTGGTTTCCGTTGGTTTTGCCTTGCGGCCCCCCTAGGGCCCGTCAATGGTTAGAGAATAACAACGGTATCCATGGGTATGAACTCCTTTTAGGATTTTTTCTGCATTCTTCAGCGATCTCAATAACTTACAAATTTCCCCGCCATCCGGTTCACATACCTGAAGGAATATGTCATATTCGTTCTTCTGGACAGCGAGCAGGTCAGCCGCCATTTTGGCTGTCACCTGGCTGTCACAAAGAAAATCCGACAAACGGTTTAAATCACGGAACGAATAAGTTATATTCGATTCAACATCAGGGGGCGGCGTCGCCTCGAAAGGAAAGAGGGAAACATGAAGCTTGGAATCGGACAGCCCACCGTCGATATCGATGGCAACATTCTGGATATCGAAGTTCCCCCGCAGATGGAGGTGGCGATCCCCACGGGGCATCAGCACATTGATCTGCTTTACGCTGGCGATGGGATTATCGCCGGTACGGTCTCTCTGGTGAGCGGTGGGCCCGGTGCGGGCAAGACCACGCTAATGCTCCAGTTGGCCGACAACCTGACTCGCATGGGGCACAAGGTAATCGTCAACACCGGTGAGGAGTCCCTCTACCAGGTGCGCCGTGTGACGAAGCGTCTCAGCCTCAAGCATGGGTTCATCCCGTCGTACAACCGAGACGCCGAGGATATCATCGAACATTGCGAGCGCATCCGGGCTAAGCACCCCGGCAAGCAGCTTTTCCTCATTCAGGATTCGCTCCAGTGCCTTACGGTTCGTCCGGCCGGTGGTCGGGGCCGTCCGCCTGGCAAGGACAAGCAGCAGATCATGGCCCTAGAGAAGCTTACTGAGTATGCCAAGAACAATTGGGTCACCCTGTTCCTTATCGGTCACGTGAACAAGAAGGGTGAATTCTCAGGTAAGCAGACGATCAAGCATATCGTCGACTGTCACCTTCATTTGTCCTATGATCCCGAGTACGAGGAGCGAGTCTGCGAGATGCGCAAGAACCGATTCGGTGTCGCCGGAACCTTCTACAACTTCGATCTCACTGCCAAGGGACTCTGCTTCGAACAGGCCCGAGCAGCAGCGGCAGACGACGACGATGAGGACGACCTCGACGAAGCTTGAGCCATAAACAAAAATAACGGCCTGTTCAGGCCGTTATTCCCCTAAACGTTAAGGAAACGAAACGATGACAAATAAGGCCGAAAAGATCGTCGAAGAAGACGTCGAGTGTGATTATTGCCACATGGAAATCTGGGGGCCAGGTGTTCCCTCGGGCTACCAGGAAGGACAGATCGTAGAGGGCATTGAACGCAGCGGCTGGATGCATAAGCGCAAGAAGGACTGCAAGGCCAATGTCCAGGAAGAAAAGTATCTCAGAATTTTTGAGGACGGACCGGACGGGGCACTCCCTCCTCCAACTCCACCTCCCAACAGGTAATCCTGAGTGATACCCTTTAGAAAGGCGGCCCACCCCTGGGGCCGCCTTTTCTTTTATTCGGTTTAAAAGTGTCAGCCGAAGTGGTACCTTTAAAATACTCCAGGAGGAGGGGAACGGCAACCCTGCCCGATGATGTATCAAAGGTGATACCATCTGGTTTATGGGAAATTCGGTTCACAATAGTCGTACGAATATGTTACGCTAAAGAGAATGAACAAGGTAACCGAAGCATTCCAGCTGGGTGATTGGAACACGCCAGGATGGAACAAAGCAAAAGAGGTAACCGTTTACCTCAATAAAGTTACCGAGCCTATCACACTGAATTTTGAACAAAAGATCCATCTGCTTACCCTTTGCATGGAAGCTGCTATCGAATCGAGGGATTGGGTAGAGTTGCTAATTGCTGTAGCAGATGAGCTAAGCCAGAGCTAAAATGTATCACAAGCAGCGATTCGCAACGAAGAAAAAGAACCCAAACTTTATTCACAATGGAGACATTTGCTTCTTCAAACAAGCTCAGCAAGTGTTTCCGTCGGATGAAAGCTGGGATTATACTGAGAGTATCCAAAGGGTAATCTGGCCCGGTGAACATCTCGTTTATATCAAACGAATGAGAAAGGGTCGCTCGAACCCTTGGCTTCATTGTTTTGAGTCGTACGGCCTCGAATACGTTTATGATGGCTCGATCAAGGACTTTACCAAAAAGCAAATTCCGTACCGTGAGGATGGCTCAAATGAGAGGTAATGCTAAGCAAATTTTGAAGCTGGATGGACTGAACATCCTTCCAGAGGGCACCAGAATCTTTATTCGGGATGCATTCCTGTTTGGGGACATCCGACAGAGGATGTGTCGTATCATCGGCTGGAATATCGACATGGAAGCCAGCCAATGGCTTGGAACACCCGAACTGGAGTATCGAGTGACACTACCAAATGGTTTAATCTGTTGGGTGTCGGCCTCCTTGGTGGAGGGATACATCCTAGGAGTCTAAGGTAGATTAGAAGGCTTCGTGTTCCCTAAGCCAACCTTCATCAATAGTCCAGAGAAGCTTACCTTCTCCCCAAAGTCGTACGATATCAAAACCAGGATGCGTACGGCTTATTTCTTTAAAGACCGCTTTAAAAGCTGATTCCTTGTTGGGAGCAAAAAAAATTCTAGTAATAGAGTCTTCCCAACATGCAGCTTCCACTTGATACTTTTTAAAGTCGGTCATTATTTCCTACGTTCCTTTTTAGTTCGAGCTTTGCCACTAGCTAAATTGATCAATCCCTCCCCAGGACGCTTCTTGCGACCATGGGGTTTATGTCGTTGACCACCCCGATGACCAACCTTGGAGCCGCTCTTTTTTCTAAAAGGGTTGCCTTTCTTGATTTTCCTCACCGGGATATTCAAAAGATGCCGTAGGGCTCCATCACCAAGATAGAAGAATTGTTCTCCCTCTTTGGTCATAAACTCCATACAAGTCGCACCATTAAACTCTACCGTTCCAAGGTAGATAATCCATGTACCATTAGCAATCCTTGTAATCGTACGCTCTTCACCCGGTTTAGGAAAGCATGGAATAAAATCAAATCCGTGCTCAATACAATCTACCTTTAACTCCTGACCTCGGGTAAGCGGCTCATCTGGAGTATTTACTGCATTCCTCGGCTGAGGAAGCATCCAGGGCTGGTCTGTGAGTCGTGGATTTTTAATTCCCTTAGACATATGTCCAATATACCATATTGGAGATTAGATGTAAACTTCGGTCATGTCGTACGATTTATTACTTATGAAGTCGTACGTTATCGTCGATAATTTCCGAATCAATCTGGTTGAAATCCACGAGTTTCGCCCAAAAGTCTCCTAAGGACTTCTTCTGTTTTCCAGATTTCGTCTTTCCGGCATAAAGTAACCGGAATGAAAAACTTCATTGAAAATAAATCTCACTTTCTTCTAAGAAACTGGAACTTGTTCTTGATGTTCATGTGGAAATACTTTCCAGCTGAAGGGGCTTCCGTAAGTTCCTTGTAAGTTTCCTCAGGGACTTCGATGTACTCGTAGATTCCACCATTGGAAAATGTAAGTGTCATTACACTCATAAAAGGATCATAATGAACTTCTTTTATGAGCAATGATTCAACTGAAGAACTAACTTCTGGTTTTGCGTTCATTTTTATTCTTTGGTATTCTAACGTGTTGCGCCAAAAACTTCTTCGGCTTGTCTCTGGTAGGAACTGTATAAGCTACTTTACCATCTGCCAAAAACTTATAAACAAATTTATTGTAGCCAAGTGTAACACTACCTGGGCAGGTTATTGTCTCCAAAAACATCAAAGGTTGTCCTGGAATCAGCTCAATGACTTCACCACGACCATCAGGCCAACTTGTATAGTTTTTAATTATAACACTTGGAGCCTTGGTAAACAAAGACCAACGGCCCTTAGCCAAAACTAATGTCCCCGGTTCAGGAACTTTAAACTTGCGGTTGGGCATTTGCCCACTCCTCTACTTCTTCAGAAGTCATTTTGCTCAAATGTCCAGAATGAACAAATAAAACCTGCTCGCCATAAAAAATGCTACTAAAGTCGTAACCTGCCGAAATCAACAAAACTACCGAACCATGTGGTATAAAAAGATATGGTTCCGATGAACTTGGTTTCAAAGCCACACCTGGGAGCCACGCAGGATAAGCTCGTGGTCTGGTTACGTTGTTGTATTCAACTGTGTTGTAACCAATACGAACAAACTTTCCGATGGCTTCATCAAGATCTCTCATATCCTCTTTTCTGAGTCGTACGAAATACGAGTCGTACGAAATATATGAAGGGGTATCCAGACAAAGAGGGGCCGGGGGGCAGAATTGCCCCCCGGCCGGGGAAAGGGAGGTTGGGATTTTACAGACGTCGTCCTCGCTTGCTACGAGGCTTTGGAGCAGCCTCAGTATCGCTGACACTGTCATCCTCGTCCGGATCCGGAGGAGTGAGGTCCGTGATGGACTGACCAGAAGCACGGGCGACCATGAGCTTCTCGATGTAGGGGTGAACCTTGAAAAGGTTCTTCGTGTTCTTCTGAAGCATTGCCCAGGCACTCATGCAGGGCTCCGGGGGACAATCGTGCATGAAAGCAGCGAAGTTCTTGGCCTGACGAACATCAAGCTGGTTCTTTTCTTCCTTCAACCAGTCACCGAGCTTATGAACCGCCTCGATGTACTGCTCGTTGGAAATCTGGCCGTTCTGACCCTTCGACAACCTCTTCTTGGCCTTCTTCCAAGAATTCAGAATGTCGGTGGCCTTAATCTCACGGTCACGCTCCTGGACAAACTTGGTGAACTTCGAACCCCACTCGGGCCCGATGAAACCACCGGCCAAGTGGTACAAAAGACCTGCCTTGCCGACAAGATCCTTATCGTCGGTATCAAAAATGCCAAGACGCTGACACTCCTGATCGAGCTTGAACCAAGAACGACGGTCCGGGTACTTCTTGTCCGCCTCGAACGTACCCTTGTGCTCTAGAGCCTTCGGGTTTGCACGAATGAACTCGATGGTTGCTAGATGACACTTGCCCTCTGCCCACTTGAGCCACTCGTCCTCTGACGGCTCCAGCTCAAAAGTAACCCAACGAGACACCTCAGCCGGGTCGCTCTGTTCAACCTGATAGTTCTCGCCGACGTTCTCAGCAACGACAATGTGAGTGTCATTGTGAAGCTTGGCACCATAGAACACCTTGGAATCTGCTAGCTGGAACACAGCCTGCTTCACGCCCTGTAGAGCACGGTTGCGCTCGTCGAGGAAGAGCATAACAGGGAACTGGCATGCCTGGATGAGCCAGTCGCACGGACGGAAAGCCGTAGAATTCCACTGGCGCTCACCGTCGGTGAGCTGCACCATCTCCGGGAGACCGATGATATCACCCTCCGTCATCTGAGAAAGACGGCGCTCGACGACGGGAATGCCGTATTCGTACTTCCACTCGGACGTCCACACCTTCTCGCCATTGAGAACGGTACGAACCTCTCCACCAAGAGCCATCATCATCTTGGCACAATTGGCTGGGTCCTTGTAGAAGTCGGACCGAATCTCGGAAGCTGCCTGGTAGACGGCCTCGGACTTACCGACAGCGTGGCGACCACGTACGCAGATGGTGATATCGGAACTAACATGGCGAAGCACCCGCTTGAGACTTTCCATGCCGACAATCTGACAAAGTACACTCATAAATCTATTCCTTACCTTTCAACCTTTTCCCTGTGGGATGACCTCTAAGAAGGTAGCACCTCTAAAGTTGTGAGTGAACCACAACTTCGTTTTATGGTCAATGACCATCTACTTCATTTTTATCTCGAAGATCGATGTCTCCAAAATTGGATTCCATGTAGTTTACCACTGCCTGCTCCAACGGAAGCAGCTTTTTGGAGTCGCACGAAATACGTTCGTTGCCACACCAAGGATTCGCCGGGCGAAACACTGGAATGACTAAATCGTCCATGATGAAACCATACCACCATTTCTTCTTTTCTTGAACCCCTTTTGGGATTTTTTCCAAACCTGGAGTCGCACGATATGGAGTCGCACGATATATTCCAAAGGGTAGGGGACCTATAAGGAAAGCCCGAAAATATTAAAATCCGGTTTACTTCAGGCTTTTGGCGATGTATGCTACCCCTTGTGAGGATGGGATCCGTATCTCTGTTGTGATAATCGAGACCCATACTTAACCTAATGGGAGAAAATATGTCAGATAAGACCACCGCTCACAAGGGACTGCCAGGACAGGAAATGTCGGAGAAGAAGACCGCAGGTGTCTCTCCAGAAAAACTGAACGATATCAAGGCTCAGGTCCGTGAGCAGATCATCGAACGTCGCATGAAGGAACAAGGCATGTCTCGGCAGGAAGCCGAGGCTGCTGCCGATGCCGCAATTGGTGAGATCGCTAAGAAGGCTGAGGAAGAGCGCACCGTAGGCGCCCGTGAGTTCGACCACGACTTCCTTAAGGTCTACATGAATGATCCGTTCATCGGAACGGTGTCCGCAGAAGTTACCAAGATCTCGGACTATGACATGCCTACCGCTTACGTGGGCGTTCGTCCTAACGGGCGTCGTCATGAGGTGGTCATGGGCTTCAACCCGAATTTCTTCAAGTCGCTCTCCCCGAGTCAGCGACAGGGCGTCATCAAGCACGAGATGTACCACCTGATTTTCCAGCACATTTTCGAGCGTGCTCCCGGTGATAAGGATTATCAGGTCCTTTGGAATTGGGCAACCGACCTTGCAATCAACTCCATCATTGGAGAAAAGAATCTCCCAGACGCTTGCTTGATCCCCGGCAAGAACCCCATTGATCCTGCTACCGGCAAGGAAATTGATGGTCCCTACGCAGAGTTTATCGCCAACGCTCCAAAGATGGAGTCCTCAGACTTCTATTTCGAGAAGCTCCGAGAAATCGAAGAAGAGCAGAAGAAGAATGGGAACGGAAATTCCGTTACCGTCGCTGTCGGTAAGGGCATGTCATCGATCGATGACCACGGAAAATGGGGCGAACTCCCTGAGGAAGTCAAGGAGCAGATTCGTGACAAGGTCCGTGACGTTCTCGAAAAGGCTGTGAAGCGTGCCGATCGTACCAACGATTGGGGCTCGGTTCCGTTGGAAATTGCGGAAATCATTCGTAAGATTCTTTCCAGGGAAATCGACTGGCGTTCCATCCTTCGTCAGTTCATCGGTCGTTGTCGTTCCATGGAGCGTAACAGCACCATCAAGCGCATCAACAAGAAGGCGCCTTACATGTTCCCAGGCTACAAGCGCAAGTACAAGGCCAACTTTGCTTGCTTCATCGACCAGTCGGGTTCCATGAGCGATGACGATATCGCAATGTTGTTCTCTGAGCTTGAGTCCTTCGCTGGTGAAACCGACCTCGATGTCTATCACTTCGATACTCAGGTGGACGAGAGGAGTCACACGGTCTGGAAGAAGGGGCGTCCCTTCCCTCCTGCCCATCGTACCCGCTGCGGTGGTACCGATTTTGACTGCGTTCGGAATTTCATGAACCTCCCCGAGAACCGAGGCAAGTGGGCCGGCATCGTTATGCTCACCGATGGCTATGCTCCGACCATGGGTCAGATCATCGGAACCCGTGTGATCTGGGTCATCACCGAGCATGGTACCATGGATGCCGTCCGTAAGGGCGACCTCGCAGTTCAGATGAAGCGAGACAAAGCTTTCAAAAGGTATTAGACTGTTCTATTTTAGAAAACGACGTTAATAAACTAAAGCAGGTCAAGCGCTACGGAGAAAAAAGAAAAATGAGGGAGCCTGATCGTTACATCTACAACCCTGGGGAATTCTCACAAGGTCAGGCTCCTTCATATTTTCACACTTATCCTGGTAAGCCTATCCTACTACAGGTAGGTAAGCTCTATACCAGAAGAAAGAACACGGAACCTGTTGCTTACTCTTCTGAAGATGACCGTAAGATTACAGGGGCCTGGGCCTGGAGATGGGTAGGCTCTCCTCCCTTTGTTTACATTGGCGAAACAATTGTTCAGAGAACAGATGGAATGTTCTCTCCTTACACTTACTTTTCTTTCTTCAATCAAGAAGCAAAAATTTGGATCGAAAAAAAAGATCTTCGATACATAAAAAAGTTTCGTATGAAAAATAACTAAAGTGACTTGACACAAAAGAAAAGCATGACACCTTAATTGCATGACACCTTAATTGGTTGTCATGCTTTTTTCTTTAATATTCTTTCTTTTGTTTACCAAACACTAATCTCTAAACCTTCTTCATAAGAAGTTCTTTCTTTCGCTTTTTTTGTTTCTTTTACAGGAACCAAATAAAGTCCTGCTTTAACAATGTCAAGGTATTCCTGAAAGTAAACAATATAGAAATTTGGGTCATCCAACGAAGGAAGAAATTCTTCTTCAAGAAATGTAAATGTTCTCCCCACCCTAACATAAGTCACCACCATACCCAGGGCACCAACCGGTACCAACTTCGCACTATAAGGAGAATCAGGAAACCTCAATGGCTCCCGACCACCATCCTGATACGCAATTTCCCTTATCCTGCCCAACAACATCTCTTCTCCCTCAGGTAGAACAGATGAGTCCATCCTCACATACCAACTAAACTCAATAGCATGTTCAGTCCCATACCCCCTCTTCATTAACCCAGGATACTGACTCACCCTCCTAACCAATCCCTTACCACCATAACTGTGCCTCGTCTCTACCAATGTACCCGGACCAAAAAGATGATTGGACCACCTAGGACGATAATCCTTCAATACCACAGTAGAACCAGAACTACTAGTTGATGCAAATCCCCCAGAAGATGACTCCCCCAAAGTTGTTTCCCCCTTAGGGAGAGATCGAGTCAAAATGTGCGTTTTTGTATCCATATCAACGTTTTCGTTTTCCCATGAGAATCGTTCCGTGAAGGGGTATTACCCCTAAAGCACCCCTAAAGCTCTCTCAAAACCCCCTCAGTACCCTCTCTTGCCTCATAATCGCACATAACAGGCCAAAAGTAAACATTCTTTAAAAAACCTCATCTGACGGAATATAGAAATTGTTATGAAAAAAATTATGTGTCTTTTGTTAGAGAAGTTATTGGTAGTAGGAGTGGAATATTTCTTGAATATGTGTTAGAGTTCTATGATATTTGAGTAGTAACCATTTGGTATAGAACCAGGATTTATGGACGTTATCGAGATGATTTTGTCATACAGCGATATCTGAGAAGGGTTGCCACCAAATGTGACCTATATGTTTAGTGAGGCTAAGTTTATTGATACAGGAGGGTAGTTCTACTAGTGGTCTATTGTTAGGGTTTAGTATGTTGTATTTGATGAAACTTATAAGTGCAATTTTCATTTGTGTGCAGTTTACAGTTTGGCATATGGGTCATGTGGTATTTTCCCTTCTTTTGTTAGTAGGAAGAGGTTGAATTCATAGAGGGTTTGGAACCAGACTTTGGAACATAGGGAGACCCAACCTTTGTCTGCGTGTTTTTGGCAGTAGGCGATATAAGTCTGTGGGAACCACCATATGGGGTATGAGTTACAAGCTGAGCAGTGGGGTGGGGAGAACTTTAGGTAATCTGAGATGGAGGAGTATTGTTCACACCAGAGTATTAGTTCATTGGACCACTTGGGAGGGGTCCATATGTTGTGTTTATTTTTCTGGAGGATATTGGGATGATATGTCATATGGGGGGCGCCAAAAACTTATAAGAAATGGTTATTTCTTAAGTTTAGGAAAGATTTCTTTGATAAAGTATTGATATCGAATCCATCGCCATTGTTGTTTTAGAAAATTGGTTAATCCTGAGGTGACATGTTCTTCGCAAAAGCAATCGCCTGACTGTGGGCACCACCAAGTTATTTCATTGTGACATTCATATTTTTCATCTACGGTAGAGACAAAGTGTTGGCATTTATGTTCGGTAGCCATGAAATATTCATAATCATGGATGAACGGCTTTATTTTGATAAGCAGTTCACTGCTTATTTTTGGTGGTCTCCAATCTGGTTCTGAGAGAATATCCATGATTATCTTTTTTCAATCAAGCATATTGGTGCTAATATCATTTATTTTATTGTACCTTCATTAATTCTGCTTAGAATCAAATTATATCTCTTTTTTCGTTGGTATTGTCGTCTTAGTTTTGAAGGGGCGTGCTCAGAGCAATAAAAGCTAGTACAAGTTTTTTTTATTTGGAAGAAGTCTGCACTATGATTGCATCCATCGGCATTGCATTTGATTTTAAAATCCATAGTCATTTCTTTGTTCATGGTAAGACTATTCTAAAACTTTCATTCCATTTTTCTTTGCTTAGTTCGAGAAGCCGATAAACTTTTTCTTCTAACAGAATGTCGCTTCGAACGTAACAGCGATTTTTATATATGAAAACCTCAACACTGACCAGAAGCATAAGTTTGTAGGGGGTGAGCTGAATTTTCAAATTGTTATGATCAAGACACGAAAGCCATGTTTGGTTTACAACCAACATACCAGGCTTGGCTTTGTATATATCCATTCGTTTGGTTGCTAAATCTTGCTTACTCATGGAGCCGCCAAAATTTGTTAAGACGACAATAGGTAAGCTCCACTTTTATTTGCTGCCAAATGGTGTAAAAAATATCTTTGAGAAAATAATCAATACACTCTTCGCAATAAGTATCTGTAACAACAGGAGCCCACCAAACTCCATCCTTGTTACAAGGTCCTTGTTACAAGGAATGTAATTGTACTCAAATGATACCAGTGGCGAGGTTTTTGCTTTTTTGACGACGCAAAGAGGCTTTTGATTTAAGAATTGAATTTTGTGTCTGTGGTTATCATATTTCATATGTGGCAACATTAAATCATGAAACTCTTTCATTAATTCCTTGGACCACTTGGGAGGTGACCAATTTTCTGGAACCAATTTGGTCACTTGGCTTGTTTGCGTCATCTCGTTTATCTCCTTAGTGTTTATTTGACAAACTTCTCTAATAAGCCTTTATTGTCCAGAAAGTAGAAATAGCTGGTTATTAGCCATTGGCGATATACGCTAGATTTATAATTTGGTGTTGCACATGCTGAACAGTATGAGCTTTCGCTTTTTATCGGGGTCCACCAAATGTCATCCGAATTTGATTTACAATAACCGTTGCTGCATGTTAGTTTTGTACCCCTGTACAACGGAAACTCTATTTTGGAATGCAGTACCACGTCGTGGTAATAGCTAATTCTTTCAGCAATATGTTGTGCATACTCTCTTGTATACCTGGGAGGGGTCCAAAAATTGGGCGGGGAAAAGTTTACAGATGATTTGTATTTTTTATTCATTAGAAAAGCGTGATATGAGGATAGGCTAAACAGATTTCATCTATTGTCATTTGATATAAGCTACGAGCCCACTTTGCCCGCATGTACTTTTTCATTCTTGTGGTCACATGAAAATCACAATAGGCATCCACGCAATCTGGGTGCCACCAAACTGGATTTCTCTTGCATTGTAATTCTGGACTAAAACCAGGAACAGCTCGATGATAACAGTGTGTTTTCTTCCATGGTGGAGCAAAACAAGAATCTTGATTTTTAGCTTTTAGCTTAGTTACCAGCTCAGATGAATACGAAGGAGGGAACCAATTTTCGGATGAAATGCCCATGCTCAAACCATAGCACATATGAGAAAACGAATAAAACTTATAAAGTTTCCTGATAAACCTCTGGTTGCATTTGCAAGAAATGTTTTTGCATCCACATATATGTGACATTGTGAACAAAGCACCTTTTATCTCTTGAAAGGAACTCAATCCAATAAAATGAAGTGGGGTCGCTCTTCATTACTTCGATGACCTTTGTTATCATAACAATTTCATGTCTGAGAACAACAGCGGGTTTGAAATCGACTGTTGTAAAGTAGTAGGTGTAGTCATTGACTTCGATATTTTCGAGAGCCTGCCAAAGTTGTCCAACTTTAATCATTACTATTACTCGCTTCTTTAAACCATGCAAAGAAAAAATCTTCAGTCGTGTGTTTGACAATAATTTTTTCGCCCTAAAGCAAATGAAAATTATAAGTTGGCCGCTTGTCGAATGTCACTGAACAAGGAATAATTTCCGTTACGATCACATATTTGCCTTCATGTGATTCGTGAGGAGGAATTCTTAGTTCGTAAATCTTGCCTATTTTTACTTCAGGCTTCATTTTTAAGAGGAGTGAACCAAGCTTGCCAGTTTGTTACCGGAATCTCTATGGTATGAACATGATCTTCATGCAGGAAGATAAATTCGGCCCAAACTTTTTGTGCTTTCACCACCGTAAACGTAGCGCTTATAATCATGACTATGTCACCTTTACCAATATGGCGTTGATTAAAGCGCAACTCATCTTTTGATGAAAACAAACTACCTGCTTTACAATCTCGCAGTTGAAGCCAATCCCTAAATATTTCCGAATTGACTTCAGAATAAGATGTCAGTATTTCCATTGGGACTTCAACAAACCTGGAATCGACATCTCTTATTTTCATTGAATTACCTCGAATAACTCTGGTGCCGAAAAGCCCATTTCTGTTACAAAAATGAGATCAAGCATTTTTTCTTCAAATAATACTCTAAAGTGGTGCTCTATAATGGGGTCTGCTCCATGAGTCTTTTTACCTAGAGGGATGCTCCAATAGTCCAAATACAAGAAAGGAGCATTCTCATTTTCACATACAAACCAATAGCCAACTAACGATTCCTCTTTATGATCATCATGCGAATGAAATTCGTTATCATTGGCTACACGTTTGATGAAAAAGTCTTTTATAACTCCTGGAAACAAAAGCTTTTTTTTCTTCCGATCAAATCGGAGATATGAACCTGACAGTTTTATCAGGCAACCCTTTTCTAGCTTATGTCTTGAATTCGATTTCATTTTTTATTAACTTGTGCCTATTGGTAGGATAACACACAAAGACTCGTGTTTCCCCCCAAAGAGATTCGATGAATCTATAACCCTCGGTGCTGTCAGGATTTGGAAAATATTGTTCGAGATAGACACCAGCCGTCCACACTGTTTGAAAAGATGTGCTTAACAAGAAGAACCAGTCTTTGGCCTCATTAAAATTCTTATACTCGTTGATTAGAACGAGTGAATCCTTGGTTTTAAGCAACAACTTTTCAAGTTCAAAAAGGGTTATGTCACTAAAATCACGGTTGTTGTCGTCAAACAATTTCAAAAGTTGTTCACTATTAAACAACATTCCATTTTTCGTCACAGGACGAAACAACATTCCGGGCTCTAGGCTATCCATGAAAATGCTGTTTTCTTTTCTAACTAACTCTGTTTTTTCCCTTGCCCGATCCATTCCTTCCCAATGAGGCGGGAAGCGACATTTGAGTTCGTTATTCATGTCAAATCGTCAAGTTGCTTTTTAAGGGAGGCAAGCTCAGATTCCAGCGCTTGGATTCTATT